>Ga0302157_10000179_pt1 | contig 81962 bp, 73 predicted proteins | sample I_Bog_N3_3_FD_193502 | JGI IMG/M metagenome (GOLD analysis project Ga0302157, IMG submission 193502) | Peat permafrost microbial communities from Stordalen Mire near Abisko, Sweden - I_Bog_N3_3 | ecosystem: Environmental > Terrestrial > Soil > Wetlands > Peat | place: Sweden: Abisko, Stordalen... | reverse complement strand
TGGGGCGCAACGAACTTCCCGCTCGGGGAATTGAATTCTCGGTGGGGCGCAACGAGCTCCCACGTGGGGGAATTGAATTCCCGGTAGGGGGAATTGAATGCGCCCACGCGGGAATCGAACCCCCGTGATGGGGAGTTGAGCTCCCTGTACGTGACGCCGAGCTCCAACTGCGTGGAGTCGATCTCCCCGCGCGTGACGCCGAGCTAGCGCTCGACCAGCAGCGCGATCCCCTGCCCGACGCCGATGCACAGCGCCGCCATCCCCCGCTTCGCGTCGCGCGCCACCATCGCGTGCACCAGCGACCCGAGGATGCGGCACCCGCTCGACCCGATGGGGTGCCCCAGCGCGATCGCGCCGCCGTTCACGTTCACCCGCGTCGGATCGAGCTCGAGGCCCCGCAGGCACGCGATGGACTGCGCGGCAAACGCCTCGTTCAGCTCCACCAGGTCCAGGTCCCCCACGTGCCACCCGGCGCGCGCGAGCGCCTTCTTCCCCGCCGGAATCGGCCCTTCGCCCATCAGGTTCGGTTCGACCCCCGCCGTCGCGAACGCGACCACGCGCGCGAGAGGCGTCACGTTGGTCGCACGCACGGCGGCCTCGCTCGCGACGACCACGCCGCTCGCTCCGTCGTTCAAGGGCGAGCTGTTCCCCGCGGTGACCGTCCCCCCCTTGCGGAACGCGGCCGGGAGCTTGGCGAGCCCCTCCATCGTCACGTCGGGGCGCGGCGACTCGTCCGCGGCGAACGTCACCGACTCCCCCTTCTTCTGAGGAATCACCACCCCCACGATCTCGCGCTCGAACGCCCCTGCGGCGATCGCGGCGCCCGCCTTTCGCTGCGACGCCTGCGCGAACACGTCCTGCTCCTCGCGCCCGATCTTCCACTTCTCCGCGACGTTCTCGGCGGTCTCGCCCATCGACTGCAGCGGGAAGCGCTCGGCCATCTTCGCGTTTTCGAAGCGCCAACCGAGCGTCGTGTCGAACACCTTGGGGGGCGTGCGGTCGAACGAGTCGGCCGCCTTGCCGAAGGCGAACGGCGCGCGCGTCATGCTCTCGACGCCGCCGGCGAAGACCACGTCGGCGTCGCCGGTCCACACGCGCATGACCGCGTCGCTCACCGCTTCGAGGCCCGAGCCGCAAAGCCGGTTCACCGTCACCGCCGGGACCTCGTACGGCAGCCCGGCGAGGAGGCCGGCCATGCGCGCGACGTTTCGGTTGTCCTCACCGGCCTGGTTGGTCGCTCCGAGGATGATCTGATCGAGCCGCGCCGCGAGCGCGCCGTTCCGCGCGACGAGCGCCCGCACGACGTGTGCGGCGAGATCGTCGGTCCTCACCGTGGTGAGGGCCCCCTTGTACTTCGCGATGGGGGTGCGGACGGCGTCGACGAGGTAGGCGGCGGGGAGCGCTTTCATGGCGCGACACCCTAGCGCATCACTTCGGCTCTGCGACGCCGTCCTTCCAGCGGTAGAACCCCTCGCCCGTCTTCTTCCCGAGCTTGCCGGCCCGCACCATTTGCCGGAGCAGCGTCGGCGCGCGGAACTGCTCGCCGACCTCCTTGTAGAGATGGTCGAGGATGGCGAGGCGCACGTCGAGCCCGACCAGGTCGGTGAGCTTCAGCGGACCCATGGGGTGCCGGTAGCCGAGCTCCATCGCGCGATCGATGTCGACTGCGCTGGCGACGCCGCTCTCGAGCATGCGGATCGCTTCGGCGCCCAGGATGACCCCGAGCCGGCTCGACGCGAACCCCGGCGTGTCGCGCACGACGATGGGCGACTTGCCGATGGCCTTTGCGAACGCGAGCGCGCGGTCGACGGTCGCGTCGCTCGTCCCCAGGCCGCGCACGATCTCCAGCAGCTCCATCACCGGCGGCGGGTTGAAGAAGTGCAGGCCGATGGTCCGCGCCGGCGCGCCGATGCGCGTTCCCAGCTCGGTGATCGACAGGGACGACGTGTTCGACCCGAGGAGCGCGTCGCTCGCCGCGGCCTTCATGGCGACCCGGAAGAGCTCCGTCTTGAGCCCCATGTCCTCCGGGACCGCCTCGATGACGACATGTGCTCCCGTGCACGCCGCGGTCAGGTCGGAGGCGGCGGAAAGCCTGGAAATCGTGCTGTCCCGTGCGCTCGCGTCGATCTTCCCTTTGCCCACCAGCTTCTCCAGCTGGGCCCGGATTGACGTCAAACTCTGCGTTACGCGCGCTTCATCGATATCATAGAGACGCGTGGGGAAGCCCGCGCTGGCGGTAACTTGGGCGATGCCCTGGCCCATCGTGCCGGTACCGAGAACGCAAATGGTCTGGGGGGTAGTCACGGCGGCAGCATAGTCACGCGATCGCCGCGTACGGAAGAACGGAAGAAGGACACCAGGTGCGTAGAATCCTCTTGGTCGACGACAGCGCCAGCGCGAGGCACTTTCTCGCCGCGAAGCTGCGCGAGCACGGGTTCGCCGTGATCGATGCGCCCGACGCCGCGGTGGCCGCGGAGATCGCCCTCGCGCAGCCGCCCGACGCGGTCGTGACCGATCTCTGGATGCCCGCGATCTCGGGCCTCCAGCTTTGCCGGCTGCTCCGCGCCGACCCCTCGACGTCCGCGATGCCGATCGTCCTTCTCACGGCGTCCGACGACCGAAGGTCGCGCTTCTGGGCGCGCTGCGCGGGCGCGACCGCCTACGTCACCAAGACCGAGATCGATCAGCTGGTCCGCATCCTGGGCGAGGTCACGACCGAAGGCATCACCGCTCCGCCCCCGCCGGCGACGGCGCGCGGCGAGCTCGGGCGCGTGCAGGAGCGACTGTCGTTGCTCCTCGATTCCGCCCTCTACGAGGCGACCATCTCGAACGAGATCCGCGCCCTCTCCCAGAACGAGGGCGACCTGCAGCAGATGTTCGGCGAGCTCGTCAGGCTCGCGGCCGACGTCGTGAGCTACCGGTGGCTCGCGCTCTCCGCCACCGCCGACAATGCGCCCGTGCTGCTCCTGCACGCGAACGCCGCGACCCGCGCGAGCGCGCAGGAGGAGGCGTGCCGTGCGCTCGGCGCGCGCGAGGACGTCGCCGTGTCGGCCCTCGAGGACGAACGCGCGCTGCTCGGCTCGCCCAGCGGAGCACCGCTCGTGCACGCCATCAAGTTCGGGTCGATCTCCCTGGGGACGATCGCGCTCGGCCCCAACCCGCGCGGCGCGTCGAGCGAAGACCGGCGGCTCATCGAGCTCCTCGCGTCCGAGCTCGGCGGCCCGCTGCGGATGGCGGCTCTGATCTCGGAGGCGCGCCGTCTCGCGGCGACCGACTCGTTGACCGGTCTCATGAACCGTCGCGCGTTCCTCGAGGCCATGGAGCGCGAGAGCTCGCGCGCCACGCGCCACACGCTGCCGCTGTCGGTCCTCATGATCGACGTCGACCACTTCAAGAAGGTGAACGACACATACGGGCACGACGCCGGCGACGTCGTCCTCCGCGGCATGGCGACCGTGCTCCACCGGATCGCGCGCAAGAGCGACTTCGTGGCGCGCTGGGGGGGCGAGGAGTTCATCGTCGCGCTCGTCCAGACGGCTGACGCCGGCGGGCGCATCGCAGCGGAGCGCGTGCGTCGCGCGATCAACGAGGCGACGTTCACCCTACCGAGTGGCAACCCCATCAAGGTGACCGCGTCGATCGGCCTCGCCAGCGCCGCGTCCACCGTCCAGCTGGAAGACCTCATCACCCGCGCGGACCGCGCCCTCTATGCCGCCAAGGGGCGTGGAAGGAATCGCGTCGAGGTCGGCTGAGCGGGGGCCGCCGTCGCCCCCCGTCGCGACTCTCAGGCGTGGCTCTCCTGCGCCGACGCTTCTTCGGTCTTCACGTCGTCCAGCGACTCGCGCGCGCCGTCGGTGCTCGTCCGCGCCGCGAGGGAGCCGCCGCACTCGCAGATCTCCGGCAGGTGATCCTTGTGATAGACGCGTTCGCACCGCGAACAGACGCGCCCGTCCGGCGCGAAGGCGATGATCTTCTTGCTCGCCGCGCACCGCTTCCCCACGATCTGAACGGGGTCGAGCGTCAGGCGCTCGCCCGCGCTCTCGCGCGGAGCCGGGAGCACGACCTCGTCGCCGATCGACAGCACGTCGGGGACGCGGCTCCGCGCCTCCGCGACGATCCACGCCGCCGCCTGGGGATGGCTCGCCACGCGGGCGCGAACGACGACTTCGCCCCCCCCTTCGTCGTGCCCCTTCACCACGACCGCGGCCGTCGCCCCCTCGTAGCTCACGCTGTCCACCGCGTACCAGGGGATGCGCCGGAGGCCCCCCTTCTCGAGCACCACGCCGCCGTCGCCCACGCGAATCGTCGGCTCGCCGCTCGTCCCGAACCAGATGGCGACGCCCATCATCACGATGCCTGCCGCGAGGACCCACGTGCCGTACGGCGCCGACGAGTCCACGTTCGTCACGACCACGCGAATCCACTGCGCCCACGCCCCCGCGCCGAGCACGAGCGCTCCGACGCCACCGATCGCGTAGACGACGGCCGGGCTCGCCGTGGGGCGCGGAAAGAAGCGACGCTCGCGTCGCTCGCGCTTCGACCTCAACATCTTGTCGGCTTTGGCCATTGCGGCGCGCACCTTAGTCGCGATCGACGCCTCGTGCCACGGGGGGCGAGGGGGATCCGCCCAGCTTGCCGAGCTCGTCGTACAGGTACGCCGCGCTCTTGATGCCCAGGACGTAGTTCTCGAGGTCGAGCCACTCGTTGGGCGCGTGCGCGTTCTCGTCCGGTTGCCCGAACCCCATCAGCAGGCACGGCTTCCCCGTCGCGTCGGCGATCGTGCGAACGAACGGGATCGACCCCCCCTCCCGGATGAACACCGTCGGCCGCCCGAACGCCTTGGTGAACGCTCGCTTGGCGACCTCGAACACCGGATGGTCCGTCGGCGCCAGGTACGGACGCCCACCGTGGAGGTACTTTACGGTCACGCGCACCCCCTTTGGCGCGACGCTCACCAGGAACTCGCCGACTTTCTGCTCGATCTCACCCGGCTCCTGGTGCGGCACCAGCCGGCACGAGATCTTGGCCCGCGCTCGTGCCGGGATGATCGTCTTGGCCCCCTCGCCCTGAAAGCCCCCCTCGATCCCGTTGCAGTCGAGCGAAGGGCGCGCCCATATGCGCTCCAGCGTCGAGTACCCCTTCTCGCCGAACGTGGACGGGGCGCCCGTCGACGCGAGCCACTCCTTCTCGTCGAACGGCAGCCCGGCGATCTCTTCGCGCTCGACCTTCGTGAGCTCCTTCACGTTGTCGTAGAAGCCGGGCACGGTGATGTGTCCGTCGTCGTCGGTGAGCCTGGCGATCATCTTCGCCAGCGCGTTCACGGGGTTGAAGATCCCGCCGCCGAACGAGCCCGAGTGAAGGTCCGTCTTCGGCCCCTCCACGAAGACCTCGAGGTACATCAGCCCTCGCAGCCCCACGCACAACGAAGGGATCCCGCGCCCGAACATCGCCGTATCGCTCACGCACACGAAGTCGGCGGCGAGGTCGGTCCCCTTGTCGCGCATCAGCTGGTCGAGGTGGTCGCTGCCCACCTCCTCTTCGCCTTCGACGATGAGCTTCAGGTTGATCGGCAGCTTGCCCGCCGTCCTGATGAACGACTCGATCGCCTTGGCGTGGATGTGCACCTGCCCTTTGTCATCGACGACGCCGCGCCCCCACATGCGCCCCTCGCGGATCGCCGGCTCGAAGGGGGGCGAGATCCACTCGTCCAGCGGATCGACGGGCTGAACGTCGTGATGCCCGTACACGAGCAGCGTCGGCTTCCCCGGCGCGTGCAGCCACTCGGCGAAGACCGCGGGATGCCCGGGCGTCGGCCAGAGCTCGACGCGGTTCGCCCCCAGCGAGCGCAAGTCGCGCATGAGGAACTCGGCGTTCCTCACCATGTCCGCGTCGTGCGCGACGTCGCACGAGATCGCAGGGATTCTCACCCAGTCCGCGAGCTGCTCCACGAAGCGGGCGCGGTTGGCTTCGATATAGGCGAGGACGTCCTTCATCACGCCTGATCGATCCCCGAACGCGGGTCACTTCGCAAGGAGCACGAGCGCCTCGCGGACGAGATCCGCGAGTGGGGCGCCGTCGAGCCTCCCCTCGAGCTGGCCCACGGCCCGCTCCGCCTCGGCTGCGCGGTAGCCCATGTGTACGAGCGCCGAAAGCAACGTCTCGCGCGCGGTGCCGCTCCCCGTGGGCTTCGCAGGCGCGACGGCGTCCGCGACGCCGAGCACGGGGAGCTTGTCGCGCAGCTCGAGCACGAGGCGCTCGGCGGTCTTCTTCCCGACGCCGGGAACGTCGGTCAGACGCTTGAGGTCTTTGCCGGCGACGGCTCGCGCGAGATCGGCTGCGGGGAGCGCGCTGAGGATCGCCAGCGCGGTCTTGGGCCCGATGCTCGAAATGGAAATGAGCGTGCGGAACGTCAGCCGCTCCAGCTCGTTGGCGAACCCGAAGAGCGTGAGGGCGTCCTCGCGCACGTGGGTGTGAACGCGGAGCGTCACGCGCCCCTCGGCGTCGCGCATGGCACGCCCTAGCGTCCCCATCGGCGCCTGAAGCTCATACCCGACGCCGTTCACGTCGATGACGATGGCCCCTTCGCCCTCGTCCAGCGGCACTCCGGTGAGTCGACCGATCACGTCACTCTCCCCCCGCGTCGGGGGCGCCCGCGTCGAAGTCGGCGAGCGCGCCTTGCGCGATCCACGCACGGAACGTGAGGCGATCGTTGACGGCCATCAGGTCCGAGCCTTGAGGCATGAGCTCGGCGCACGTGCTCGAACACGATGCGAGCGTGCACGCGTCGCCGTCGATCTTGTGCTGCAGGAAGCTCCCCGCCGGATCGCCCGGCTTGATGCGGAGTACCGACGGTTCGATGGTCGAGGGGGCGCCGACAGTGCTCTGGTAGGTCAGCGCGAGCTCGGGCCCGAGATACATCCCCCCGGTCGGCCCCCCCACGGCTCCGTGGCAGGAAGTGAACGCGCAGCTTCGCAGGATGATCGGCATCACGTCATCGGTGAAGCTGACCGGCGCCGCCGCGTCGTACGTCGTCGGCGGAACGTACGACTGGCACCCCGTCGACGCCTCCGGGGACGCCGTTGGCGGGGCGTCGGTGCTGCTGCAGCCCACGCTCGCGAGCACGGCGAGAGGGATGGCGACGCCGAGCGGAGCGAAGAAGCGCATGCCCCATCCATTGCCTGCGAACCGCGCGTACCACCACATAAAAAAGTGAAACGGCTACTCCGCTCGCACATCGACCCTCCGCGGGCCGGAGGGCGGGCTTTTCCGCACGTTCGTGCGCCGAATCCGGCGAAGACGTGTCGCGGCGCGTGAGAGACCGTTTGGCGCGTAGCGTCTTTTTTGTTGTGTTACGGGGCCACACTCGCTAGGAACCGCGCCATCGGAGATGGACCACATGCGAACCCTGAAGCTGCTTGCACTCGCCCCGTTTGCTCTCGCCGTCGCCTGCGGCGGTGGAAACAGTGACGCGAATCCGCCCGCAACCCCGTCGACGCCCGACATGGATGCGGCTACCGCTGCGGCGCCTGCCGATATGCCGGCGGCTCCGGCTCCCGCGGACACCTCTGCCGCGGCGCCGAGCACGACGACGACCACGACGACGACGACCACCACGGACACCAGCACGGTGGACGCGGGTGCGCCGGCCGCTTCGGCGACCGACACGTCGGCTGCCGACGCGGGCGCGCCGAAGAAGGGCGCGAAGAAGAAGGGCGCGAAGAAGCCGACGAAGTAGCTTCTTCTCGTCTCGATCTCAACGAAAGGCGCGCGCTGGGCCAGCTTGGTCCGGCCGCGCCTTTTGTTTTGTCTAGCCTGGGAGCCAGCCCGCTTCGCGGGAGCGCTCTACCTCAAGCTGGAGCCGCCCTAGACGAACTCGTCGATCGGGCCGGCCCCCTCGCGGACGATCACCGGCGGGACGCAGGTGAGGTCGATCACGGTCGTCGGCACGACGCCCCCGCCCCCACCGTCCAGGACCATCGCGAGCCCGCGAAAGTCGGTGTCGATCTCGTGCGCATCCACGTACGGCTCGCCCCCGTCGTGCTGCGCGGTCGTCGAGATCACCGGTCGGCCGAGCTCGCGCGTGATGGCGCGTATGACCTCGCTGTTCGGGATTCGAATGCCGACCGTCTTGCGCTTCGTCTGGACGAGCTTCGGAACGTCACGCGTCGCCAGGAGAATGAAACAGTAGGGCCCGGGCAAGAAGTGCCTGAGCACGCGGTAGTGCGCGTTCTCGACGACCGCGTAGCGCGCGATGTCGGAGAGGTCGTGGCAGATGAACGCGAGCTGGTGGGCGCGGTCCATTCGCTTGATCTGGTAGAGGCGATCGATCGCCTTCTTGTTCATCAGATCGCAACCGAGCCCGTAGACCGTGTCGGTCGGGTAGGCGATCACCTCGCCCGCTTCGAGCGCCTCCACGGCGCGGCGGATCTTTCGCGGTTCGGGGTGGTCGGCGTTGACGGACAGGATCACGGCGAGTGGCCGCGGCTTAGCACGCGGCCCACGGCGTTTTCGCGACGAATCGCAATCGGAGCGCTAGAGTCGCGCTCTTCGCATGCGGCTCGAGGACGTTCCCCCGTGGTTCCTTCGGGCCTTCGCGCTCGCATTCGGCTTGATCTGGGGGAGCTTCCTCAACGTCGTCATCTATCGCGTGCCGCGCGGGATGAGCGTGGTGCGGCCGCCGTCCCACTGCCCGGCGTGCGACAAGCCGATCGCACCGTGGGACAACGTCCCGGTCCTCTCGTACGTGCTCTTGCGCGGAAGGGCCCGCTGCTGCGGGGCGCGCGTGAGCCCGCGGTACCCGCTGGTCGAGCTGATGGGCGGAGCGCTGTCGTTGGCGATCGTGCAGCGGGTGATTCTCGCCCTCCCGCCCGGGACGCCGGCCACGCGCGCTGCCGCGGTGTTCGGAGCCGACCTGGCGCTCTCTCTCGGGCTCGTGGCCGCAGCATTCATCGACGCCGAGCACATGTACTTGCCCGACCCGATCACGCTCGGCGGCGCCGTCCTCGGCCTCGCCACTTCCACGCTTCGCGGATACTCGCTCGTCGACTCGCTCGTCGGAGCGCTGGTCGGGTTCGTGTTCGTCTGGCTGCCGTTCGGTGTCCTCTACAAGCGCCTACGCGGCCGCACCGGCATGGGGATGGGAGACGCCAAGCTGACGATGCTCGCAGGCGCGTGGTTCGGCGCTGCCGGTGCGGCGTTCGTGCTGCTCGCCGGCGCCGTACAGGGGACGATCGGCGCGTTCGTCATCCTCGCCGTGAAGGGGAAGATCGAGGAGCCCGAGGCCGTGAAGGCCGATCGCGAGGAGCTGATGAAGGCCGCGGCCGAGGGGGACGAAGACGCCAAGCAGGCCCTCGCCGAGGATCCCCTCGCCGAGCCGCAAGGCGAGGGGCTGGGCGCCGCGCGATTGCCGTTCGGCCCCTTCTTGATCCTCGCCTGCCTAGAGTTTCTCCTCGCCGGCGACTGGGTGCTCGGCTGGTACGGCGGACTGCTCCGCTGGCGTTGACGCGCGCGCGGCCGGAGCCGCGCGCACGCCGCGTCACTTCCCGGTGCGCTTCTCGATCGGCACGTATGACCGGAGCGTCGAGCCCGTGTAGATCTGGCGCGGACGCCCGATCTTCGTGCTCGGGTCCTGCATCATCTCCTTCCAGTGGGCGATCCACCCGGGGAGACGACCGAGCGCGAAGAGCACGGTGAACATGTTCGTGGGGAAGCCCATCGCGCGATAGATGATGCCCGAGTAGAAATCGACGTTCGGGTACAGCTTGCGCTCCACGAAGTAGCTGTCCTCCAGCGCCGCCTCTTCGAGCGCCTTGGCGATGTCGAGGAGCGGGTCCTTGACCCCGAGCTTCGCGAGAACCTTGTCGGCTGCGCTCTTGATGATCTTCGCGCGCGGGTCGAAGTTCTTGTAGACGCGGTGGCCGAAGCCCATCAGGCGGAAGTGCGAGTTCTTGTCCTTCGCCAGCGCGACGTACTTCTTCACGTCGCCGCCGTCGGCCTTGATCTGCTCGAGCATCTCGATGACTTCCTGGTTGGCGCCGCCGTGCAGCGGGCCCCAGAGCGCACAGATGCCCGCGCTCGCGCTGGCGAAGAGGTTCGCCTTCGCGCTTCCGACGAGGCGCACGGTCGACGTCGAACAGTTCTGCTCGTGGTCGGCATGCAGGATGAGGAGGAGGTTCATCACCTTCTCGAGCTCCGGGTCGACCTCGTACGGCTCGGCCGGGACGCTGAACATCATGTTCAGGAAATTCCCGCAGTACTTGAGGCTGTTCTTCGGATAGACGAACGGCTGCCCGATCGACTTCTTGTACGCGAACGCCGCGATCGTCCTCACCTTCGAGATGAGCCTCGAGATCGTGATCTCGACCTGGTCGACGTTCTCGACGTCGAGCGCGTCCGGGTAGTACGTGCCGAGCGACACGACCATCGCGGCGAGCACGGCCATCGGGTGCGCCGTCGAGGGGAAGCCTTCGAAGAAGTGCTTCATGTCCTCGTGGATCAGCGAGTGGCGCGTGAGCAGCGTCGAGAAGCGCTGAAGCTGCTGCTCGGTGGGCAGGTCGCCGTAGATGAGCAGGTAGGCGACTTCGACGAACGTCGAGTGCTCCGCGAGCTGCTCGATCGGGATGCCACGGTAGCGAAGGATCCCCTTCTCGCCGTCGAGGTACGTAATCGCGCTCTTCGTCGACGCGGTGTTCATGAACGCCGGGTCGAGCGTCACGAGCCCCGTCTTCGCCCGCAGCTGGCTTATGTCCAGCGCGCGTTCTTGTTCGCTCCCCTCGATGATCGGGACGTTGAGAACCGTGCTGCCTACCTTGATCTCCGCGTTGTCGCTCACGAGTGCCTCCAAGAGGTCCGGGGGGGGCCAGCAAGATAGCCGTTCCCGCATGGCGGAAGATAGGGTCACCAACGCTCTCCGTAAGGGGGGAGGTGACGGTTCAGCGATCGCCGGCCGGCGCGGTCACGTCTTGCAGCTTTGCCGAAATCTTTGCGCGCCGAAACACCCCTGCAGCCAGGAGCGCGAACACCGGGGTGACCACGACGTGGTAGCGGTCCTCACCGAAGAACACCGCGTGCACGACGACCGTCGACGCGAGCAGCGCGACCGGTAGCCGCAGGGCCCACGGCCACGGGGGGGCTCCAGGGAGCGGGAGCCAGGGAACGACCCCGCAGACGAGGGCAAGTGGCCAGAAGACGGGCGAGTCAGCCGTCCCGCCTGCTACGGCGAGAACCAGGACGAGCAAGAGCAGCGCCCCCTGGACGAGCGCGCCCTTCCCTCGCGACTTGAGCGACAGGGCTACGCAGCCGAGCGCGGCCGCGCAAAGGAGAACGCGGTGGGCGAACGTGGTCACCTTGCGCGCGGCGACACGGCGCGCCTCCGGCCAGGCGTCGGGTCGCGCTTCCCGCAGGTACTCGACGGCGAACGACTCGTGGTCGAACGTGAACCCGAGCTTCGCGGGGATCAGGCCGAGCCACCGCGCAGGGTGCTCCGCGATTTCATGGAGCCCGTAGCCGAACCAGCATCGGTCTTGCTGCACCTGACCCGTGACCTCGCGGCAGCCGTCGGACGAACGGAGCGTCTCGAATCGACCCGTGGCTCTCGGAAAGGCGCCGATGGCGAGGTTCCAGCCGCCGTTCGTGCTGATCAGCGCGCAGCCATCCATCACGCGACAGTTTCGGGCGGTCCACGGAAGGACCGGGACGAGGGTGACGGCGCACGTCACGGCGACGGCGGCGAGCGCGCGGATCCAGCTTGCCGCGCCCCTCGACGGCGGGCGGAAGCACGGCAGCGCGAGCGCCAGCACCGGCGCACAGAGGAGCGCCTGCGGTCTCACGAGCGCGGCGACTCCCAGCACGAGCGCCCCCAGAGCGATGCCGCCGATCCGGTTCGAAGCGCGAACCGCGATCCAGAACGCGAGCAATGTGAGGAGCGCCGCGAGCGGCTCGGTCATCGCGAGCGCCGCGTACAGGATCATCCCCGGGTGCAGCGCCACGATGAGCCCTGCTGCGCGCGCTCGCGGCCTGCTCAGCGCTTCGCGTGCGAGCAGCCAGGTCACGACCGCGAGCGCAGCGCCGGAGGCGGCGTTCGCGACGGCGGCCGTAGCGTGAGAAGCGCCGAACATCCTGTATGCGGCGCCGAGGAAGGCGCTGTAGCCCACGGGGTAGTGGCACCACGGGTGCCATGTCGGTTGCCCTGCGATCGTCAGGTCGTCCGAGTAGCCGAAGCCGCTCGCGATACGACGCGCGCCGAAGTCGTAATAGTGACCGTCCCAGACCGGCTCACCGCTCCACGCCAGCGCCACGTAGAGGCGCGGCGCCAGCGCGAGCGCGAACAGCGCGATCCCGAACAGCGCATCGTTCTCCTCGCGTCGTTCCCCGCGTGCTCGCGGAGTCGCGCTCAATCCGCCCCCTTCCTCGATTCACCGGCGGCGCGCATCCTCCTCAGGTAGGTCTTCTGCACCTGCGGCGGGTCGAGGCGCAGGAACTTTGCGACCTCGAGGAGAAAGCCGCGCACGTAGACGATGGCGGGGAGCTGCGCGAACGCCTCCTCTTCGATGGCGAGGAGGTGGGCGCGCGCGATCTTCGTGCGGGCGCTGATCTCGGTCAGCTCGACGCCTTGCGACTCGCGGACCTTGCGAAGCAGAGCGCCGGTGAAGTCCGTCTCGGGGCCGATCTCTCGCGCGAGCTCCCCCTGCAGCATCACCTGCTCGGCGGCAAGTGCGGGGCGAACCGACCGCGCGCCAGGCGCCGCAGGCTCGTCCTGATCGGCGAACGTCGAGAGATCGTAGGCGCGGCGTCGGATCGGGTCGAGCAGCGTGTCGTAGGCCTCGTCGAGCCGGGACTGCTCGGCCTTCAGCTGCGCTTCCGTGAGCAGCGACGACGTCGCGAGCCCGCCGGTGGCGTAGATCTCTCGCTGCCGCTTGTACGCGCGGCGGACTTCCTCGTCGCTCGAGGATCGGGTGATCCCGAGGACGGCGTAGTGCACCGGCGTCTCGCTCGGAATGGGCGGAGGCGCGGCCGAACGATCGCCCCTCAGCGTCCCCAGCGCGAGCACGCGGCGCGCGATGCGCTCGAGGTTCCTCGCCGCCTTGCACGTCGGGGAATCGACGAGCAGGGGCTTGTTGCGTCGGACCGTGAGCCAGACGGTGTCGTCGTGCTCGATGTGCCCCAGCTCGTCGAGCACGAGCCCGTAGTGGCGCCACGTCAGCCCGCTCATCCACGCGCCGAGCTCGAGATCGGTGCGCACGCGGGTCTGGTTCACGACCAGCGCGTGGCGTTGCCGGTTGGCCTCGGCCCAGGCCATCTCGGCGAGTGGACGATCGATCTTGCTGAGCGCGCGAACGAGCTCGAGGGGCGAGGGGAGCGAGCCGATCTCGCGCAGGGCGCGATCGAGCAGATGGACCCGGAACCGGTCGCGCGCGATCGAACGACGCAGGGCGCGCCGAAACGAGGCACGCAGGTATCGGTACGTCGTCTCTATCGCCGGCGGCTCGGGGATGGTCACGCACAGCGCGACATCGGCCGCGTTCATCACGTCGAGCGCGAAGGCGCCGTGGCCGGGCCCAACGTCGATCACGAGGAACTCCGCCGGGAGCGCCCGAAGCTTCGCCAGCCATCGCGACTTGCGCCCGGCGCGGAGCGCTAGCGGCGGCTCGACCGCGTCGTGCGGCGCGGGGAGCAGAGACAGCCCGGGGATCGACGTCGGAACCAGCAATTGCGCGAGGGCGGTGGCGTCGTCGGGCTCGGCGGTCGAAGAAGCAGAGAGACCGAAATGAGCGTGCAGATTCCCGCCCGTCGCGTCGCCGTCGACGAGCACGACGCTCTTGCCCAGCTGGGCGAAATACACCGCGAGGTTGCCTGCGAGGAGGCTCTTGCCCACGCCTCCGCGTCCGCCACCCACCGCGATCACGCGGCGGATCGTTCGGCTCGCTTCGGCTTCGACTTCCTCCGGTTCTTCCAACGGCGGCGGGGCGTTCGAGTCGTCGTCCTGCATCGATTCTCCCGCGGTCAGCCGCTCATGTGGCCGACGCGCGCGCGACGCAGGAGGCCGAAGATGCGCGCACCCAGCTCCGGCGCCCGGAACGGCTTGGCCACGTAGTCGTCCGCGCCGCTGGCGAAGGCGTCGACGATGTCCTTCGACGAGCTATGTGCCGTCAAGAAGAGCACTGGGATCGCGTTCAACGACGCCTCGGCGCGAATCCGCCGACAAAGGTCGAGCCCCGTCATTCCCGGCAGGCTCCAATCGAGCACCAGGAGGTCGAAATGAGTTTCCCGCACACGGTCGAGGGCGGCCTCGGCGCTGGTCACCGGCTCCACGACGAGGCCGACGGCCTCGAGCATCGCGCCGACCACGTCGCGAATGTCCGGGTCGTCGTCGACGAGAAGCACGCGCGCGCTCATCGATGCCGGGAAGCGACCCGAGGGGGTCAGCATGCTCGGGATCGAACCGGGACGCGGCGATGCGCGACCGCCGCTGGGAGCTACGCCGCGCAACGTCGGATTCGCAGGCAAGGCGCTCAACATCGTCGTCTCGGCGTCGGAGCTCGAGTCGAGGCTCGGCTGGACTGCGGAACCAAACGGCCTACCGACGTCTACGCTCGAATCGACCTCCACGGGGATCGATTCCCTCGGCGCCGGCACGACGGCAGCCGCCTTCATCTTCTCGCTCTTGGCCTCGGCGAAGGTCTGCAGGCGCTCCCAGTCGCGGCGCTCGAAGCTGAGACAGAACGAGCCGTCACCCTTGTCCACGCCGCGCGCGGCCGAGGCGGTGGCCCGTTTTCGCTCGCCGATCTCGAAAATGGCGAGAACCCATTCGCCGTCCGTGACGGCTTCGTCAACCGGTAACGGGAGCTCCTGGTCGCTCGCGCCGATGGTCCGGCCGAACGTGAACAGGTCGTCGAAGCGGTAGGCGATGCTTCGCAAGGTAGGGGGAACCTACCTTTTCGCTCCGGCCCGCGCAAAGGCTGGTCGGCACGGTCCGCACCGGGGCCCTGAAAGCCTCGTGGCATCGGACGGCGCCTGCGACTAAGCTCCCGCGCGCCGATGACGGGTTTCCAAGCTTCCAGTGCGCTGCTTCTCCTCACCCTGAGCTCGCTCGGGTCGACCTGCCACGGGCAGTCGTCCCCCGGAGCCGAGGCCACGAAAGACACCACGGCCCCGGCCGATGTCACGCTGGCCGGCGTCGACGCGAGCATGCTCACGCCGCGCGAGAAGCGCGAGTGGAGCCAAGAGGTCTCGGACCTGCTCGCGCCGTGCTCCGACACACCGGTCTCCATTGCGCAGTGCGTGACCGAGAAGCGTGCATGCTCCCGATGTCTCCCCGCCGCGAAATACGTTCTGCGTGCCGTTCGCGACGGCCTCTCGCCCGAGCAGATCGAAAAGAGCTACCACAACCGCTTCGACGCCGACCGCGTGAAGAACGTCCCTCTCGACGGCTCCCCGGCCAAGGGGCCCGACTCGGCGCCGATCACCGTCATCGAGTTCGCCGACTTCGAGTGCCCGTTCTGCGCGATGGAGGCGCCGGTGCTCGAGAAGATGTGGCAAACGCACCAGTCGCAGGTGCGCTTCGTCTACAAGTTCTTCCCCCTGCAGGCGCACCCGCACGGCGAGTCGGCGGCGCGCGCGGGCATCGCCGCGATGAACCAGGGGAAGTTCTGGGAGATGCACGACAAGCTGTTCGCGAACCGCGATCACCTGGAACAGGCTGACGTCGACGGATACGCGAAGGAGCTCGGGCTCGACGTGGCGAAGCTGCACACGGACATGGCTTCGCAGGCGACGACCGATCGCATCGATCGCGACAAGAAGCTCGGCGAGTCGGTCGGCGTCCAAGGTACGCCCACCATCTTCATCAACGGCCGCGACTACGATCCGCGGCAGGATGTCGAAGATTGGCTCGCGCTCGAGCTCCAGTCGATCAACGGCGCGGCCCCTGCGCCTGCCCCCGCACCGGCGGCACCCGCTTCGGGCACCAAGAAATGAAGGCGAACGCTCACGACGGTTGCGGCTGCTTCCCGACGGGGCGGGTCTACTCCGGCATCGCGCATCTGCTCCGCGCCGTCGTGCGCGGGCTCGTGACGGAGTTCGCCGCGGAGACACCGTGGCAGGAGCTGCCGATTGCGCTCCTCGACGTGGAGACGACGGGGCGCGACGCGTCGGTCGATCGCGTGGTCGAGATTGGCATCGCGGTCGCGCGGCATGGAGTCGTCACAGCGCGGTACAACTGGCTCCTCAATCCTGGCGTGCCGATCCCTGCCGAGGTGAGCGCGATTCACGGAATCAAGGACGAGGACGTGAAGGACTCTCCGAGGTTCCAAGAGATTGCGCACGAGGTCGCCGCCGCGCTCGAAGGGTGCGTCCCCGCGGCCTACAACGCGGCGTTCGATCGCGCGTTCATCGCCGGCGAGTTTGCGCGCGTGGCGGCCGGCGCAGCCGAGGCGACGACACCGTCGGCGCCGGCGCTACGCAAGGACGTCGAGTGGGTCGATCCGCTCGTTTGGGCCCGCGAGATTCAGCAGGGGGAGAAGTCGCGCGCGCTCGGAGAGGTCGCGGCTCGTCTCGGCGTGAAGCTGGAGAACGCGCACCGCGCGAGCGATGACGCGGAAGCCGCGATCCTCGTGCTGTATTCGCTGGCGAAGAGCGGGCGCATTCCCAGCGCGTACGGTTCCCTCATGCAGGAGCAGCGACGGCTCGCGCTGCTGCACGCGGACGAACGCCGCCGTTGGCGCGCGTTCAGCTGAGCCACCTTGGGAGAACACACGGTTCTCACCGCTGCCGTTCGGCGGCGCCTGGACTCTCTTGCCCGCCCAAACAATTTGCATGACATGGGCAAATAGTTAATCCACACTCCCGCGTCATGGGGACTCGGGGGGCGTTCGGTGTCTCGATCGTCGTGGCGCTCGCGCCCATGTTCGTCGCCTGCGCCTCCGGTGGCGCTGCGCAGGCGACGGCAAGCGATACCGGCCCGACGATTGCGACCGCGCAGCAGTCGGACGCCGGCTCCTCGATACCGCCGGCCCTTCCGGACGCGGGCACGCCCTACGTGAACGAGGACGGAGCCGTGTTGGAGAGCGACGCCGCTTCGTCGCCGCCGTCCCTCAGCGCGCCCGCGATCGCCTGTGACGACACGCTCACCGACGTCTACGTGACGCCGCCGGGCCTTTCGGCGATGACGATGAGCTCGCGCGGTGCAATCGTTCGCTGCGCGCCGGACTTCAGCCTGACGCAGAGCCAGGTGACCGCGGAGCTCTCCACGGCGGGCGACACCGGCGTAACGGCGACGAGCGGAACGAACGTCTACCGGATCGCGTATCGCACCTACCGGGAAGACGGGGTGGCCGGCGTGTCGACGGCGCGCGTCTATCTCCCGACGACTCCCAGCGCCGTGCCTCTTCCGATCATCGCCGTCGCGCACTCCACGGTGGGCCTGGCGCCGGGCTGCGCGCCCTCGGAGGATCCCACGTCCCAGGAGAACCTCGCCCTTCCATGGGCGGCGAATGGGTACGCGGTGGTTGCCACGGACTACGCCGGCCTCGGGAACGAGGGGATCCAGGGCTACGTCGCCAATCACGACGAGGCACACTCGCTGCTCGATTCGGTGCGGGCGCTTCGCGCGCTCGTCGACCCACGAGCGTTCGACGATCGCGTCGTGCTCGTCGGCTACAGTCAGGGGGGAGGCGCGGTGCTCGCCGCTCAGGGGCTCGCTGGCGCGTACGGCGCGGGGGGGAACGTCGTGGCGGCGATCGTCTTCGCGGCGGAGTACTTCTCCCGGATGAACTCGTTCACGTACGTGGACATGTTGCGCGAGCCGACCGCGCTCACGATCTCGACGGGCATCAGCAAGCCCGTCGTCGCCGCGATGCGCGACTATGCGTATGGGTACAACCTGCTCGGTCCGGCGGACGCGAACATCACCTTCCCCTCGAGCATCCAGGGGATGACTGCGGCAATATCGACGCTCTGCCAGACCCCGTTTGGCGGGTATCTTCAGGGCGTGGCGGTACATGTCGGCGACATCTTCGATTCCACGCTCACGGCGTCCTTCCTCGCGTGCGTCGACGGGACGGCCGGCTGCACCGGCACGGGTGCGTCGCTCTACGACTGGATGAGCGGCGACCTCGTTCCGCCGGACCCGGCGGGCGCGCCGGTTCTCTATTTGCAGGGCCTCGCGGACATCATCATGCCTGCCGACGAAGAGGCCGCGTGCAACATCCAGCTCCTGCAAGCGGCCGGCGTCCCCGTGCAGGTCTGCGTCGATCCCCCCGCGCAACACACCAACATCGCGCAGCGGAACGTGGAGCTCGCGTTTCAGTGGAGCCAGGCGACGCTCGCTGGCACCGCGCTCCCCACATGCGCTTCCGCGGGGCTCCCCGCGTGCTCGCTTTGAAGACCGAAGACGTCGGCAAGGTCGATGGTCGTCGCGAACGGACGAAGCGTACGCGTGCGGCGATCGTGCTGGCGCTGACGGAGCTCCTCGATGAAGGGCGTATCGAACCGACGGCGGCCGAGATCGCGGAGCGCGCCGGGGTCGCGGTGCGCTCGATCGGGCAGCACTTCGCGACGCGCGAGGAGCTGCTCCTCGCCATCGCCGAGCACCATGCGGAGCGGCTCGCGCACGAGACGGTCGATCCTCGCGTCGGGTTCGAGGCGCGCGCGGAGCAGTTCGCTGCGGTGCGAGCGCGCGTGCTCGAAGCGTCGCAGGCCATGCGCGGCGCCGCGGCGGTCGTGCTGGCACGCTCACCGGCTGTCGCGCGTGCACTCGAGCACGTCGCCAAGGAGCGGCGCGCGGAGACGGCGCGGACGTTCGCAGGCGAGATCGCAGCCGCGGTGGATCCCGAGACGACGGAGCGCACGCTGGCGCTCGTGACCTCTGGGCGAGCGTGGGACGCGATGCGCAGCGAGCTCGGTCTCAGCGCGAAGGGTGCGCGCGCGCAGCTCGCGAAGATGATTCGCGCGGCGCTCGGTCGCGGGTAGCGCTGTAGACTCTCGGCGTGCGACTCGCCGTCTCTCTCGCTGCGCTCGCTCTCGTCTCGTGCGGTCGCGACTCACGTACGCAGGTCTCCACGTCGCCGGCGCCGCTCTCCACGTCGCCGCTCGTCCAGGCGCGCCCCTACGCGATGCACGCTCCGCCCGCTCACGAAGAGCACGCGCCGCTGCTCGTGCTGCTCCACGGGTACGCCCAGGACCACGTCGCCATCGCAGCCGCTCTCGGCGCGAACGCGCTCGCCGACGAGCACGGTTTCTTTCTCGCGCTCCCCGATGGGACGCTCGACCCGAACGGAAGGCGCTTCTGGAACGCGAGCGATGCGTGTTGCAACTTCCAGCGCCTCCCGGTCGACGACGTCGCGTACATCGACGCGATCCTCGCCGATGCGCTCGCGCGCTATCCGATCGACGCGACCCGCGTCTACGTCGCCGGGTTCTCCAACGGCGGGTTCATGGCCCACAGGTACGCCTGCGAGCGGGCGGAGCGCGTCGCGGCAGTCGTCAGCCTTGCCGGCGACCCATCGAAGGACGCCTCGCAGTGCAAGCCTCGTGTCCCGGTCAGCGTGCTTCAGGTTCACGGTGATGCCGACCCCGTCGTCCCCTACGAGGGGGCGCCGGCGTACGGCGGTTCCGTCTTCCGGATGCCAGCCGCGATCCCCTCGGCCAAAGAGGGGATCGCGACGTGGTCGCGTCTCGACGGATGCGGTGCTCCCACGACCAGTGATGACGGGCGCGAGGAGGATCTCCGCTACGTCGGGTGCGCCGGCGGCACCGAGGTCCAGCTGTGGACGCGCCACGGCGCGACCCATGCGCTCGGCTTGCGACACGAGGACATGGAGCGCGTGTGGAGCTTCCTCGCGGTGCACACGAGGACGTAGCGATCCGCGCGTTGCGCCGTCCGCATCGCTCGAGTGCCCTTCATGCGGCGGCGGCCGACGCGCTCTCGTGCGCGCGCTTCCATGCTTCGAGCACGCCGCTGCTGTCGACGTCGTTCGGGTGGAAGCCCGGGCGGTAGTACGCGAAGTAACGGGGCACGATGGCGCGGAGACCCCCCGGCTGCACGAAGAGGAACTGCGCGAGCGCGGTCCATTCCGAGAGGGACCAGAGCGTGCCGTCGCTCTTCATCATCCGCGCCTGGTGCTCGAGCACCTTGGCCCAGAAGACGACGCTCGCCACGACCATCGTGATCACGCGCTCCGCGTAGGTTCCGCCGGCTGCGAGGAACACGTCGAAGGCGACCGCCTTGTGCTCGTTCTCCTCCGCGGCGTGCCACCGCCACAGCGCCGCCATCGTCGGGTCTGCACCCTCGAGCATCCTGGGGTCCGAGAGGATCAGCTCCCCCATGAGCGCAGTGAAGTGCTCGAGCGCACACGTCACGGCGAGCTGCGACCTCCGCGGCGTCACGCGCGTGACCAGCCGCAGGAGGCGCACGACCCGCGCTTCCATCGCGTGCGCAGGGTAGCCCTCCGCGGCGAGCATCTCGTTGTAGCGAACGTGCTCGCGACTGTGGATCCCCTCCTGGCCGCAGAAGGCGCGCACCGCCTCGCGGAGCGTCTCGTCCTTCGCGCGCCGATCGTAGGCGCGCACGCTCCGGACGAAGAAGCGCTCCCCCTCCGGGAAGAAGATCGACAGGTTGTCGAAGAAGGCCGTGACCGAGCGCCGCCCGCCGTGCCAGTAGCGAGGGACGGTGGCCTTGGCCTCGGGCGTGTCGTGCCGGATGTCGAAGCGGAGGTTGCGGATCTGGGGTTGAGTGCTCATCGATGATGATCGTCCCTGCGAGTCGACCAGCGCGGTAGGTTCGTCCGTGCCAAACTCTTGTCACTTTGGGCCAGCAGATGAGCGAGCGCGTCGATGAGCCGACCGTCCCCGCCGTGCAGGCGCTCCATCTCGTGGAGCTCGTGCGGCGCTGGGGCGTCACGGCCGCGCAGCTCCTCCGCGGCATTGACCTCGACGAGCGCGAGCTGCGCGACCCGAGCCGGAAGCTGGGCGTGAGCGTGCTGGTGCCGCTGGTCGAGCGTGCGCGCGCGCTGACCGGTGAGCCGGGGCTCGGGCTCTACTTCGGGCTACGCATGCAGGTGGCTTCCCACGGCTACCTCGGCTTCGCGGCGATGACGGCATCGACCGTCGGGGAGGCGCTGGAGCTCGCGGTGCGCTTCGCCCCGATGCTCACCACGGCGCTCTCGCTGCGCCTCCGCCGGAGCGGCAAGAGCGTCTCGCTCGTCATCGAAGAAGAGGCCGACCTCGGGGCCGCGCGCGATGCGGTGCTCCTCGCGCTGATCGTCGGCGTGTGGCGGATCGGCTGCACACTCACCGGGCGCGGGCTCGATGGTCACGCCGACCTCGCGTTTCCCGAGCCGGCGTACTTCGAGCGCTTTCGTCCCGTCGCGCCGAACGTGTGCTTCGGGCAGGCGCAGAACCAGCTCGTCTTCGACGCCGCGATGCTCGACTATCCGATGGCGACGGCCGACCCAGCCGCGCTGCAGCTCGCGCGCGAGCAGTGCGAGCGGGCGATCGAGATGCTCGGGTTCGACGGGCGCGTCGTGGCGAGAGTGCGCGCGGCCATTCCCGGGGCGGGCGGCGGCTTTCGGACGCTGGACGAGGTTGCCGCCAAGTTGCGGACATCGCCGCGCACGCTGAAGCGCAAGCTCGCGGCCGGTGGCTCGGCGTACTCCACGCTGCTCGACGAGGCGCGACTCGATCGCGCGCAGGGCCTGCTCGCGGGAGACGCGCTCTCGATCGACGCGATTGCCGAAACGCTCGGCTACTCGGACACGGCGAATTTCACGCGCGCGTTTCGACGATGGGCCCGGACGACGCCGGCTGCCTGGCGGCGTCAGCGCGCCGGGAAGTAGGCGAAGAGCGGTCAAGAAACGAAAGACGAGAACCAAGCGAACGAGAAACGAGTGGCGCGGGATGCGCCCTTCCCCGGAGCTGACGTCCCGGGAAGGGTGCATCCCGCGAAGCGGTGCCGTGATCAGCCGCCGTTGCTCACCTCGTGACGCCCGGGGGGATCGGGCTGCGGGTTGAACCCCGCCTTGACGCCCGACTTCACGATCAGCTTCACGACCTTCTTGTTCTTCATTTCGAGTGAACCTCCGCGGACCGGTATCGCAACCGGCGTACCAGCGGGGTTGCTGCACGATCCGTCGGGGATATCGCGGTCGCGTCTCGCGATTGAGCAGAGTCTGCGCACAGTGGCGCGCAGCCGACCGCACTCCGAAGTGCACTAGGTGCGCGAGGGCATCGTCGCGCAGCGCCAACCGTCGGCGCGCTCGAAAAGCGTCACTAATCATCCTCCCCCGGCTTCGACGCCCGGTGCAGCGCGGCGCGCGTCTCGTCCGACGCGCTGGCCTCCGCGATCTCGGCGACGCGTTTCCGCCCCGCGTCGTCGAGCGTTGGCGTGAGCGCGTTCACGGCGGCCACGCGATAGTGTGTCTCGACGGCGGGGTTCTCGACGACGCGCCATAGCCCGTCGGGCTCGATGGGCGCTGCGCGGTAAGCGCTCCCGTCGTCGTGCCCCTGGACGTCGAGGCGCGGGAGAACGTCGTGGTTCGCGCCCACCGTCCGCGCATACGCGGCACGTGCCGACATGAGGCGTTGCACGAGCGCCGTCCGCTTGGCGGAGTTGCCCACCAGTCGATTCTTGGAGGCGATGGGCAGGAGGACACTTCGCCCTCCGACGAGCTCGAGCCACACGTCCTGTCCGTCGTCGTAGACGCTCGCGACGTCACGGTACGGGAAGAAGCGCGAGCCGAGCCACGCGACGCGCACGCCGTCGTTGCCGACCGTGATGCGCGTGGGAATCCGCGCGAGAGCGATCGTCGCCCAGATCGTCGCCATGAAGACGATCGGCAAGCGAATCGCGAGGCAGACGAAGCCCACGACGACTGCGATGGCGGCGACGGCTCGTGGCTCGCTATTCAGGCGCGACCGGCCACGGAAGCGCGTTGCTGAGCCCATGAGCGGTCGTCCGCCTCGCCGACCTACCGCGTCCCGCCGAGCTGCACGATCGCGCTGCCCACGAGGATCACGAGCAGTCCCACCCACGTCGTGGCCGGTACCGACTCATGAAACATCACGCGCCCGAAGAGGACGCTGACCAGCGCGAACAGCCCAACGTATGTTGCGAGCAGCTTCGAGAAGTCGATCGGCAGCAGGTTCACGATGACGCCGTACGCACCGAGCGTCGCGACCCCGAGCGCGACGATCAGCCAGCCGCGCCCGCGAAGACCCGAGCGAATCATCGCGTCCCCACCCACCTCGCACGTCGCGGCAAGGAGCAGTACCGCCACGTCGAGCACTCTACGCGTCGCGATCATGGCGCTGGCCATAGCCCAAAAGGTGTCACCGAGCCCACGCCTAGCACGGACGCTCGAGCTCGACCGTGTCGCTCACTTCCGAGCTCGGACCCCGTTGCTCTGCGGCTCGGGGGCCGTGCGCCACCGGCGCTTCCCACGCGATTGCGAGTGACCTACGACAGCGGAGATGAAGCTGGTGGTCCCGCCGCGCATCGCGCCCCAATCGAGCGCGACGCCCGTGCTTCGACTCGCACGCGCCGACGACCAGCCGTTCCTCCTCACGATGCTCTTCTACGCGGCGCACGCCGACGAGGACGAGGGAGTGCGCCCCGAGCAGCTCCTCGCCAATGCGATGCTCGCCCGCTACGTCGTGGGCTTCGGCCGGGCGGGTGACCTCGGAGTGATCGCCGAAGGGCCGCGCGGGCCGGTCGGCGCCGCCTGGGTGCGGCTCCTCGCCGGCGACGACCGCGGCTACGGTTGGGTCGCCGACGACACGCCCGAGCTCGCGATCGCCGTCGCGCCCGCGATGGTCGGCGCCGGTCTCGGGGCGCGCATGCTGGGAGAGCTCCTCGAGCACGCGCGCACCCGTTACCCCGCGGTCTCTCTCAGCGTACGGCGGGAGAATCCGGCGCGGCGCCTCTACGTCCGGTTCGGCTTCGCTCGCGTGAGGGACGTGACCAACCGCGTGGGGGGAGGGTCGGAGACCATGATCCTCCGATTCGAGGATCGCTGACAGGACGCGCGGTCTACCCGTCACGAACGACCAGCCCGAAGAGCTGCGCCAGCACCGTCGCCTGCTCACGGTTGACGACGAGCCCGCGGACGTCGCCCGCGCCGATGCGAATCTCGTTCAAGCTGGAGGTGCTCACGTCCACGCGCGAGAGCTTCGCGCCGCCGAAGTCGGCCCCCTTGAGGTCGCAGCGCAGCAAGGACGTGCCCGTGAGATCGGCGCGCGTGAAGTCAGCCTCGCGGAGCTGGCACCCTTCGAACGAGCTCTCTCGAAGACGCGCCTCCGAGAACGATGCGTAGTCGAGCTGACACTCGACGAAGCGCACGTGGTCGAGCTCCCCCGTGGCGAGCTTCGCGCCCGTGACGCGGCACTCACGAAACTCCACCCGCGTGAGCTTCGCCTCGTGCCACTCGATCATCGACAGGTCGCACTTCTCGCACAGGACATCGACCCACGTGAGGTGGGTCAGCTTCGTGGCGCTCAACGTGCCGCCGACGATGCGCACCCCATCGAAGCGGGCGCGGTCTCCGCTTTGGTTCGCGAGCGCGCAAGCGTCGAGCCGGCACGACTCGAGCTCGGCGCCGTCGATGCGCGTGAGCTCTTGAGGCTCGAGCGCCGCCGGCAGGATCGGTGCGCGCAGCGCTTTCTTGGGGGGCGGCCGCATGAACCCTCGACGGCGTAGCAGGGCAATCGCGCAACGAGAAGAATGCAGCGAGAGCGTAGCCGCTGATGGATCGTCTGCGACCGTGGTGCCCAAGGCCGAGCGTGCTAGGTTTCCACCTCCCGTACGGAGGGATTTCCCATGGCCTCACGAGTTTCCGCCTCGTTCTCCTTTGGCACCGCAGCCGTCGCTGTGTGTGCGCTGGTGTGGATCGCGTGTAGCGGGAGCTCGACGTCCAGCTCGGGTGGCAACACCGACGGCGGCGGCGGGAGTGGGTCCGGCAGCGGCGGAAGCGGCAGCGGCTCGTCGGGCAGCGGGAGCGGGTCCGGAAGCGGCAGCGGCTCGTCGGGCAGCGGGAGCGGGTCCGGAAGCGGCAGCGGCTCGTCGGGCAGCGGGAGCGGCAGCGGCGGCAGCACCGACGCGGGCTGTCCCAGCACTCCGTGCGCCACGGGGACCTGCTGCGCAGACATCGCCACGGCGCAGGCCTCGTGCGAGTCCACCTGTGGGGCCGACGACACGGTCGGGTGCACCGGCGCCGCCGACTGCGCCGATTCCGGAACGACCGAGTGCTGCGCCACAGCGGCCCTCCTGAACAACCCCGACGGCGCTGCGTTCCCCCACTGCGAGATCTCGGCGCTCAAGTCGCAGTGCGTGACCAAGTGCACGACGGCCATCACCCCGTTCTCGTGTACGGCGACCGATACGCTCCACGTGTGCACGCAGGCGGCCGATTGCGCGACCGACGGCACCAACAACTCGTGCTGTCCGGTCTACGGCTACATGGTTTGCCTCAACAGCACCGTCGCGACCGCCGGCGGGATCACGGGCTGCCTGAACTAGATCGCTCGCGTTCCCACGGACGTGCCCGCATCCGGGAGATGCGGGCGCGCGTCATTCATGGACCCGGCCGATCTGCGCAGGATTGCGGAAACGCACGTACCGGAAGGACTTGCCATCGACGAGGCGCGCGTCCTCGAGTTGCGCGAGGGGCAGCTCTTTCCGTTCCGGGCTGCGACGAGCGGGACGCCCGATCCCCTGTCCACTCCCGTGGGCTGCAACGGCGTCATCGTAAACAAGATCACGGGAAACGCGCTCCGCTTGGGGTCCGCGTTCCCGATCGCGCGCGATGCGGCCATGTATGATCGTGGCTACCGATTCGACCGCTACGATCTCGTCGTCACGGAGGTGCGGCATCCCGCTCACACCGTCGAGACGCTTCGCAAGATCGCGATGACGGTGGTGGAGCCGACGTACGAGCAGGGGACGGTCTGGCGAATCCCGCGACCGATGACGAACGAGGAGCTGCGTGCTCGGCTGGCGCGCGTTCCGTGTGTCTTCGGCAACGTTCGCCTCTACGCCGCGTGCGAGGCACTCGAAGCGGCGCGTGAGGCCGGTGCCTTCGTGTTCGAGCTGCTCGAATATCGTGCGCCGCGCTGAACCGTGGGCCGGACACAGGCCGTCTGAGCCCGCCGCTCACTCGGCGCGATTCCGGAGTGATTCTCAGTACGCCCGGTCCGATTCGAACGGACGACTCCCGGCTTCGAAGGCCGATGCTCTATCCAGCTGAGCTACGGGCGCGTGCACGCATCGAGTAGCACGAGCCCGCTTCTAACGGAACTGCACCCGGTGCACTTGGTGGACGGAGCGCGGGTGACGTCGGGAGCGCGGCTGCGTGCACCTCGGCAAAAGTCGGCTATAAGCGGGGCCATGCGCCGAACGCTCGCGCTCGCCCTCCCTCCGGTCGTCGCCGGGGTTGTGGCCGCGGCTGTCGGTGCGTGCGGCGGGACGGAGTTCGTCGCCGGCTCGGGCGATGGGGGACCCACGATCGTCGACGGGAGCACCGATGCCCCCCTCGATGCCTTCGGGCCCGGAGCCTTCTGCACGTACGAGGCGGGCACCCACACCTTCTGCGACGACTTCGACGGCGCGCCGCTCGCGGATCTCTGGCCGGACATCGAGGTCCCCACCGGGGGGAGCGCCAAGGACGACCGCTCGATCTTCGTCTCGTCGCCGAATGCGTTCGAATCGATGGACCCGCGCAGCGATCTGGTCACCGCGGGCACGACGCTCCACGCGCGCATCGGCCGCGCATTCGCGAGCGGCTCGCAGCTCGTCATCAACTTCGAGCTTCACCTCGACGCGGTCGGCAGCAAATCGACCGGCGTTGGCGGGACGACGTTGCTCCTCGTCACGTATGGCGGGAACTACTCGATCGGCATCAGCGCCGCGACGGACGTCATCAACGTCTACCAGGACCAGACACAGGCCGACGGCGGTATCTCCGAGGTCTCCTCCCAGGTCGCGACGACGCCGCTCGTTCTCGGCACCTGGGTGAAGGCGTCGCTCACCATCAATCTCGAGACGACCACGGCGACGGCGAGCGTGAACGGCACGACCGGCACGATCGCGCTCGCGCCGCCGAAAGGCTTCGCCCCCACCGTGTATATCGGCATGTCGTCCCGCGCCGTCGCGGTCTCCGTCGAAGCCCACTACGACAACGTCACCGTGGACGTCATCCAATGAACCGCCCCGCGTCCGCCCCGCCGCCCGCATCGCGCCCGCCGTTCTCCCTGCGCCGGCTGGTGAGCGATCGCGTGACCCGCACCCCGCGCACCCTCGAGGCGCCCGAGCTCTATGGGCGAAAGGCGATCCGCCGCATCGCGCGTGCGCTCCCGCTCGTCGAGCGCGCCTACGCCGAGGTTCGGTTCTCGATCTTTCGGCCCAAGCTCCTCAGCGTGATGGACCTGCTCCTGACGGACGAGGGGCGCATCCTCGACGTCGGTTGCGGCTTCGGCCTCTTTGCGGCGTATTTCGGGCAGACGCACCCCCGCCGCGCGATCGTCGGCGTCGATCCCGACGCGCGCCGGGTCGCTCTGGCCTCCCGCGTGGCCGCTTCGCTGGACCTCGTGAACCACGAGTTCCACGTGGGCGACGTACGCTCCGCGCAGCTCGAGGGCCCCTTCGCCGGCGCCTACGTGCTCGACGTGATGCACCACATCCCGTCGCGCGATCAGCGGAGCGTGCTCGCTCGCCTCCACGACCTGCTCGCCCCCGGCGGCGTGCTCCTCATCAAGGACATCACCACCGAGCCTCGCCACGAGCTCCTCTTCACCGAGCTGATGGACCGCGTGATGGTCGGCTGGGACGAGGAGCTCACCTACCGCCACCACCGCGAGTGGGGCGAGATGCTCACCGAGCTCGGATTCAGCGTGCGAATCGTCCGCGTGCCGGACTTCCTGCCGTATCCGCACGTCGTCATCGCGGCGACGAAGGCCTCATCCTGAGAATCGCCCCGTCCGGCGTGCGCTGACGGCCGCGGATTGGCACGCCGGCCACGCGCGCTCCGCCGACGGGCCGGTGCGATCCGCTCTCGGCGGACGTGCGACCAGCAAATTCGCTAATGCTGTAGCCCCGAGGGCAAGTGCGACCAGCAAATTTGCTAGTGCGACTAGCCCTCGGGGCAAGTGCGATCAGCAAATTCGCTAGTGCAACTAGCCTTCGGGGCAAGTGCGACCAGCAGATTCGCTAATGCGTTAGCTCCGAGGGCAAGTGCGACCAGCAGATTCGCTAATGCAACTAGCCCTCGGGGCAAGTGCGACCAGCAGATTCGCTAGTTCGTTAGCCCCAAGGGCAAGTGCGACCAGCAAATTCGCTAGTGCGACTAGCCCCGGGGGAGGTGCGATCACCAAACTTCGATCGCGGCTTCGTGCGGCCTCACCGACGTTTGGTAGAGCCGTCTAGAGCTTCCCGCGCACCGCGTCGAAGCGGAGCTTCCAGACGACGCCCACGGCCTCGAGGAAGATCTTCCGGCTCATCTTCGACTTACCGACGACGCGATCGACGAAAATGATCGGCACTTCCTTCACGCGCATCCCGCGCAGGATGGCGCGGTACGTCATCTCGATCTGGAACGAGTACCCGTTCGACCGCACGCTCGGCAGGTCGATGGCCTCGAGGGCGCGCCGCGAGAACGCCTTGTAGCCGCTGGTGAGGTCGTGGACGCCGAGGCCGAGGATCGTCCGGGAGTAGATCGAGCCCCCCTTCGAGATCACATGGCGGCCCAGCCCCCACCCCTCGACGCCGCCGCCGGAGATGTTCCGGGACCCGATGACGACGTCCGCCCCTTCGTCGAGCGCGCGGACGAAGTCCGGCAGGTACTTGGCGTCATGCGAGAGATCGGCGTCCATCTCGAAGAAGCGGTCGTAGCCTTCGCCCAGGCCCTTATCGAACGCCTGCAGATACGCCGTTCCCAGCCCGAGCTTGCCCGCGCGATGCATGACCCGGACGTGGTCGTCCTTGGCGGCGATGGCGTCGGCCAGGTCACCGGTGCCGTCGGGCGAAGCGTCGTCGACGATGAGGATGTGGGCGTCGGGCGCGGCTGCGCGCACCCCGTCCAGAAAGCGGGGGAGGTTGTCACGCTCGTTGTAAGTCGGCGTGACGATGAGAGTCCGCGGTTTGCCGTTCGACGCCATCGGTTCGATCTTGGCGGTCTTTAGCAGAAGCGGGCCCGCGCCAGCAGACGAAAAGGCGCGCGCGCTGTTAGCATCGGCGCGTGACGCTCAGGCCCGGCCCCCCCCCTTCGCACGCCGCCGACGAGCGAATTGCGGCGCTCGAATCCGCGCTGTCGCGGGAGTCGCGCATCGCGACGGCGCTGCGTGAGGTGGGGCTCGCCCTCGGCACGACGCTCGACCTCGATCAGCTCCTCGAGCTGATCCTCGGGAAGCTCACCGACGCCCTCGAAGCGGACCGCGCGACCCTCTATTTCCTCGACGAAGCGCGCGACGAGCTGGTCTCGCGGATCGTACAAGGGCGGGAGGTCCAGTCGATCCGCCTGAAGGTCGGCCAGGGGATCGCCGGGCACGTCGCAAAGACGGGCAAGTCGCTCCACGTGCGGGACCCGTACCAGGACAGCCGCTTCAACCCCGAGTGGGACCTGCTCACCGGGTACCGGACGAAGTCGATCCTCGCGGCGCCGATGAAGAACCACCTGGGACGCACCATCGGCGTCATCCAGGTGCTCAACAAGAAGCGCGGTGATTTCACCGAGACCGACTCGATCATCCTGGCCGCGCTCGCCACGCAGGCCGCCATCTCCATCGACAACTCGCGCCTGTTCCTCAGCGTCACGCAGAAGAACATGCAGCTGCTCGACACGAAGGAGCAGCTCGAGCACCGCGTTCGCGATCTCAAGCTGCTGTTCGACCTCGAGAGCGCCATGGGGCGCGCGACATCGATGGACGAGCTGTTCAACGCGGTCCTCCACGAGGCGATGCGCGTGTGCGAGGCGAGGGCCGGCGCGGTGCTTCTGCGCGAGGAAACCGGCCTCCTGACCCTGCACGTGCGGGACGCGAAACACGCGAAGCTCCGTCGCTTCACGATGCGCGATGGGCAGGGGCTCATCGGCTGGGCGATGCGCAACAACGAGGTCCTCGTCACGAACGACGCGCTCGCCGATCCGCGGCGCGACACCACGTTCGACGAGCACGTGGGCTTCGACAGCGAGGCGGCGATCGCCGTTCCGATCGAGGGCGACGGCGGCGAGAACGCGAAGCCCCTGGGCGCCATCGCGCTCTACAACAAGAAGGACCGGCGCTTCACCGAGGAGGATCGCGCTCTGGTCGTGCTCATCACGGCGAACGCCTCGACGGCCCTGCGCCTCCAGATGGCGCGCGAGGCCCGCGAGCGCGAGGAGCGGCTCACGACGATCGGGCGCCTGCTGTCGGGTGTCATTCACGATCTGAAGAACCCGCTCACGGTCATCAGCGGCTACGTCCAGCTGATGCAGCAAACCGACGAGCGCGCGCAGCGCGACGAGTACGCCGAGCTGATTTTGAAGCAGTTCGACCACATCTCGACGATGCAGCGCGAGGTGCTCGAGTTCGCGCGCGGCGAGAAGAGCGTGCTCGTGCGAAAGGTCTACCTGCAGAAGTTCTGGTCCGAGCTGAAGACGCAGCTCGAGGCGCTTCTCGCGCGCTACGACGTCGAGCTGGTGGTCGACGTGCAGGACAAGGGGACCGCGCGCTTCGACGAGGGGCGCATCACGCGCGCCGTGTACAACCTGGCCCGCAACGCGGCCGAGGCAATGGGGGAGCGTGGCGGAAAGTTCACCGTGCGCATCACGCGCGAGAAGGACGCCGACGACCACGCGCTGGTGATGACGTTCTCGGACAACGGGCCCGGTATCCCGAAGGAGATCGAGCACCGGCTCTTCCAGTCGTTCGTGACGAGCGGCAAGAAGGGGGGGACGGGGCTCGGCCTGGCGATCGTGAAGAAGATCGTCGAGGAGCACGGCGGCGAGATCAGCGTGCACTCGACCAGCAAGGGGGCCACGTTCAAGTTGCGCCTCCCGCAGAACGAAACGTGAGCCCGCGCGCCGCGCGGTTCGGTTTGGCCCTCCTCCTGATCGCGCCGCTCGCGCGCGCCGATTCGGTCTTGCCGCCGTGGGCCGATCCACACGACGTGCCGCTCCCTTCGTGGGGAAGGAGCGTCGCGCCGCTGCGCGCCGACGTCGCCATTGCGGCCGCGCCCGGCAAGCCAGACGCAAAGCGCGGCACGGTCGAAGCGGGGGCGCGCTTGCCCCTCTATGGCTCTTCGCGTGGGGCCTCCTGTGGCGGGCGATGGCTGCTGGTCGGGCCGATGGCCTGGGTGTGCTCCGACGCGGCCGAGGTATCGCGTGACGCTCCTTCGAGCCCCATCGACGAGCCGCAGCCGACCGAGGCTCCTGATGGGCTGCCGCACCGCTACTTCTTCGTCGGGGCCGACGGCGCCGAGGCCTTCCTCAACTTGCCGGCGAACCGCGAGGACGCGCGGGGGGTCGAAGCGCCGGACGAGACGCTGGACCCCGGCTTCTCGGTCGCCATTACCGAACAGGCCGAGGTCCGCGGTGCCCACTGGGGTCGCACCCGACATGGCAAGTGGATTCCGATGCGCGAGCTCACGCCGTACCGGGTGTCTGCCTTTCACGGCGAGCGCTCGTCCGGAGACGCGCTCGACGTGGCGTGGGTCGTGAGCGACGTGGCGAACGTGTTCTCCTCGCCTGCCGCAACGGGGCGCCCGACGGGTAGGCGGCCGCGCTTCGATCGCGTGACGTGGCGTGAGGAGCGCGCTGCCGCGCACGGCGGCGGCGCCATGGTGCGGGTCTCGGACGACGGTGTGACGCCCGAGCAGTGGATGCGCGCCCGGGACCTCGCGCATGCGACCCTCTCCGCACCCCCCGACGAGCTCGGGGGCGCCGTCACGACCGATCGCTGGATCGACATCGATCTGGGGGCGCAGACGCTCGTCGCGTACGAGGGGCTTCGTCCCGTGTTCGCCACGCTCGTCTCCTCGGGCCGCGGCGCTGTCGGCGATGGGACGGCGACCCCGCTCGGCGTCCATCGCATCGGCGTCAAGCTCCTCACGAGCGACATGGAAGGCCTCGAGCACGATCATGACGACCCGACGTCCGAGGACACCGATACGCTCGAAGACGTCCCCTACGTTCAGTACTTCGACCAGGGCGTCGCGCTCGTCGGCACCTTCTGGCATGGCGACCTCGGGCGCCCCCACGGGCGGGCCAGTGTGAGCCTCGCGCCCCGCGACGCGGCCTGGCTCTTCGCCTTCACCGCCCCGCATCTTCCCCCTGGCTGGCGCGCTGCATACCCGACGGAGCTCGAGCCGGGTACCGTCGTACGTGTGCGCGCGGGCGAGGCCGTACCGCGCGACTTTCCTCTCGATAGACCCAACAACGGACCCGCCATCCACAAACCCGCGGAGACACCATGAAGCTCGGAAAGAACGTGTTCCTCGCCCTCGCGGCGGTCGGCATGGCCGACGGCGCGACGTCGGCGAACGAGCTCGAAGCGCTGGTTCATGCCGCCGAACAGAGCGGCGTCAGCGGCGCGGAGCTCGAAGAGATCAAGGCTGCTGCCGGTACCGCGAAGGGGAACTTCGCGGGGGTGGCGAACCTCCGTCTCACCCCCGAAGAGCGGCTCTTCGCCTATGCCATCGCCACCTGGCTCGTCCGCGTCGACGGCATGGTGATGCCCGAGGAGAAGATGGCCCTCTACAAGCTCGGCAACGCGCTCAAGCTCGCCGACGGCGATCGAACGCGCGCATCCGCGGCGTCGTTCAGGGTGTGGCAGCTCGATCCCACGGTGCGTCCGCAGCGCTTCGACATCGCGGCCCTGTCCGAAGCGATCAAGGTGGCGCTCGCCGAGTCGATGCGCCCGCCGGAGGCGTGAAACGGCGACGTCGCGCGTCTCCTCGGGTAGAAGAGCACCGATGACGCGCCGCTGGATGTTCGCGAGTGTCGCCGCCCTGGCGATCGCGTCGGCGCTCGCCGGTGTCGTCGCCTCTGCGTGCAGCTCGAACGCGATACCCTCGCTCTCCGGCTCGCCCTTGAACGAGTGCCTCCCCACGCTCGCTCTGGCCAACGGCAGCGCCTGCGCCGACGGGCTCGTGTGCCCCTACGAGCTCGCGTGCGGTCCCGTCCAGGTGTCGACCTCGTGCACGTGCGAGAGCGGGACTCTCGTCTGCGTCGTCGCGGGGGACGATGCGTCTCTTCCCAGCGATACCGAGCCTTCGTGCGCGCAGTTGACGAACCCGGCCGGCTGTCCCAGCCACGAGCCCACCAGCCACGCTGCATGCTCCAGCGTCGGCCTCGCGTGCGTCTACGGCGGCGTCGCGTGCGCGAGCATCGATGCCGGCGTCACGCTCGACACGTGCGAATGCCAGGGAGGGGACGACGGTGGCCCCATCCTCTACAGCTGCTCCATCGCCCAGTGTCCCTCGGACGACGGTGGGCTCGCCGCGGTCGAGGGGGGCGACGGTGCGACCCTGGAGAGCGGCGCGGGCGACGCGTCGGACGCAGGCGGCGACGGTAGCGACGACAGCGGGTGAAACCGAGAAAACTGGTCTAGGCTCTAGCCGCGAATGGTCAGTGTCCTCGCCGCTGTCCGCGACCTGGGTCGCTTGCGCGAAATCTCGGCGGTGCTCGTCCGCCACGGGTTCGGCGAGATCGTCGGACGCGCGGGCTTCGGTCGCACGAAGAAGAGCGATCCGCCGGACGCGCCCGAGATCCCCACCGAGGAGATCGAGCACGGCGAGGCCGAGAAGAAGCGCATCTCCTTGGCCGTGCGCGCGCGGCTGGTGCTTCAAGACCTGGGCCCCTCGTTCATCAAGCTCGGACAGATCGCCTCCACGCGCGGCGACGTGCTCCCGGCCGACCTGATCGTCGAGCTGAAGAAGCTCCAGGACGAGGTTCCGCCGGTCCCGTTCGCGGAGATCAAGACGGCGATCGAGACGAGCCTCAATGCGTCGCTGTCGGACGTGTACGTGAGCTTCGAAGAGAAGCCACTCGCGACCGCGTCGATCGGCCAGGTTCACCGCGCGGTGCTGGCGACGGCCGACGGCAACAAGGACGTCGTCGTGAAGGTGCAGCGGCCCGGCGTGGGCAACACGGTCGCGCGCGATCTGGAGCTCCTCCACATGATGGCCGCCGCCATCGAGCGCGCGATCCCCGAGACGAAGATCTACTCGCCCGTCGGGCTCGTGAAGCAGTTCGACCACTCCATCACGAGCGAGCTCAATTTCCAGATCGAGGCCGACAACGCCGAGCGCTTCGCCCTCAACTTCGCGGACAAGGCGTACGTCCGGTTCCCGAAGGTCTACAGGCAAGCGTCGAGCAAGCACGTGCTCACGCTCGAGTTCTTCGACGGTAAGAAGATCGACCCCGCGCTCGCCGCCGGCTATCCGGGCCCGCTCATCGCGAAGACGGCCGTAGGGCTGGTCATCAAGATGATCTTCGAGGACGGCTTCTTCCACGCCGATCCGCACCCGGGGAACATCTTCATCCTCGGGACGCCCGAAGAGCCGGTCATCGGGCTCATCGACGTCGGCATGGTGGGGCGCCTCTCGCCCGAGCTGCGCGACCGCACGATCGACATGATGGTCGCCGCCGTCCGCAAGGACAGCTACGCCGTCGCCGACGCCCTCTATGCGATCGGCCGACCGACCAAGAAGGTCGACATGCGCGAGTACCGCGGCGAAGTATCGATGCTCGCGGAGAAGTACCTCGGCAAGCCGCTGAAGGAGATCGACCTCTCGGCGATGATCCGCGACCTCGTCCAGGGGGCGCTCAAGTACGGCATCGAGATTCCGACCGACTTCATGCTCGTCGGCAAGTCGCTGATGACGATCGAGGGGATCGGCAAGCAGCTCGACCCCGACCTCGACGTCTTCGGCGAGGCGACCCCCTACTTCACGGATCTGCTCAAAGCGCGCTACTCGCCTCAGCGCCTGGGTAACGAGCTCTGGCGCGGCGTCGAGCAGCTCTCGCGCGTCGGCTACGACATGCCGATGCAGGCGCGCGAGGTGCTCGAGGACCTGCGCCTCGGCCGTCTCGCTTTGCGGTCACCCGATCCTGGGCTGCCGCGGGCCGCCGACCGGCTCGGGCGCCGTATCTTCAGCGGACTCGTCGTTCTCTCTCTGGTCGGGAGCGGCACGCTGCTCGTCTCCATCCCCGCCCACGAGAGGCTCGGGATCGTGATGCTCGTGCTCGCGGCGCTCGTGTGGCTCGTCCACGCGCTGCTCGACTTCCAGCGCGGCTTCAAAGAGCACTCGTAGACGGGGCAGCGTGGCCCGATGGGCACCCAAGAAACGAAAACGCCGACGCTCCCCGTTCGAGGGCGTCGGCGTCACTAGGATACGGGCGTCGTGGGCCCGCAGCGCTCGCGCGCTGGAGTCGAATCAGCCCCCAGCCGCGATGTTGCGGAGGAAGAAGGCGATGACGAACGCGAGGAGCACGAGCGACTCGATGAGCGCGAGACCGAGGATCATCGGCGTCTGAATCTTCGCGGCCGCGCCCGGGTTCCGGGAGATGCCTTCGAGAGCCGCAGCGGCCGCACGCCCCTGGCCGAGGGCGCCACCGAGCACGCCGAGGCCGATCGCGCAGCCAGCGGCCATCGCGGCGTACGACTTCACGTCGTTCAGGTTCGACCCGCCGGCCTCCTGGGCGAACGCCGACGTCGCGACGAAGGTCACGAGCGTCGCAACGAGGGACGAGACACCAAGCTTCTTCGAGATCGACATCTTCGAGAACTCCTTCTTCCGTGAACGAGGCTGCGACCGCGTCAGCCGCGGGCGCTGGATAGTCGGTTTTCTACGGGGCGGCTAGTCTTTTCAGTGCGCGGCGGGTGCTGCGTGGGCGTGCGATTCGTGCGCGTGATGCCCATCGTGCTCTTCGTGCTCGGTGGCGAGCGCGATGTAGATCGACGACAGGAGGCAGAACACCACCACCTGCACGATGATCACGAGCGTTCCTAGGACCATGATCGGAATCGGCAAGATGAACACGAAGATGCTGGCGGCGATTGTCACCAGGAGGTGATCGACCGCCATGTTGAGCATCAGACGAATCGAGAGCGTGATCGGGCGGATGCAGAGCGAGATGACCTCGAGCGGGAAGATCAGCCACGCCATCCACCACACGGGGCCCGCGAGGTGCTTGAAGTACCCGAGGCCGTTCTCTTTGATGCCGTAGTAGTTGAACGAGATGAACACGACGAGCGCGCATCCGGCCGTGATGTTCCAGCACGAGGTCGGCGGGGTGAACCCGGGGATCAGGCCGAGAAGGTTGCCGAAGAACACGAAGCACGCGCAGGTGCCGATGATGGGGAAATAGCGCTTGGCGCGCTTGGCCCCCATCATGTCCGACATCATTGTGTAGAACGTGCCGGTGAGGATCTCGAAGAACGTGCGCAGCGTGAGCTTGTCGTCCGGGATGACCGACTTCTCGTAGTCCGCCAGCTGCCCGCGGATGGCGAGAGCCATCAGGATGAGGAGCACCGCGACGAAGGCAGCCGCCGTGATCGGCTCGGCCGAGTGCACGCCGACGGGCTTGCCGAAGACGCTATGACCCAGGTTGTGCATGTTCTCCCCGAGGGCGGGGAACATGGCGAGCAGGTAGCTGAAGAAGGATGTGTGCTCGGGCATGTCTAGGGCTCAGGCGGCGCCTTAGCATGAGCCGAGGCGCGGCGATCGGTTTTGTCGCTGACGAGGGACCCGATGGTGATGCCGATGGGGAGCGCCCCCCATCCGACGACGAGCGGGATCGGGTCGACGAGATGCCGCGCCATGAGCAGCCACACCCCGCCGAAAAGCCCGCAGATCTTAACGACGGCGAGAACGCCCATGAGTCCGGGATTGGACTCCCCTTCGCTCGCATGGCCACCCACGAGGGAGCTGAGGATTCGGGCAAGACCGTACAAATTCAGCAGCGCGATGAGCGCCCCGACGGCGACCGACGTGGCGGTGCGCAGCCCCCACGCGCTACCGGCCCCGATGGCGAACATCCCACCGAAAGCGGCCACGGCCGCGAGGGCCGTGCACATCCGCGGATCAAGAGGGCTTTTCGCCCGTTCGCTGGTCTCACCCGTCATGCTTGGACTCTGTCTCGTCGCCTTCGGCGCGGGAAGTAGGGGCAGAGTCGTCGCCAGGCGAGAGGGGAGCGCTCCACGGATCCTCTCCGCGCTCCTGGCGCTCGGCCCGTTCGATGTCCCGCTGCATGTGGGACGCCGCGACGAAGAGCGCGCGAAACCCGGCGTAGACCCCGACCACGAAGCCGAGGGCGGTCAGCCACCCGTGCCCGCCGGCGATCCGCCCGTCGAGCCAGTGCCCGGCATACCAGCCGAGCATGACGCTGAGGACGAGCTCGATTCCGACTGAGCCGTAGCGGCCGTAGTCCTTCCAGGGTTTGCCCGTTCGCTTCATTGTAGAATGCACTCAACCAGGGCAGGCGCGTAACATCGCAGCTCGTGCGGGTCAACGCGCGCACATTCGCGGTATGATGGGGCGGAGAGGTGGAACGATGACTCGCTGTCCTGCGCGGGCTTACACGGGGGTCACGACATTGCTTGCGTGCGCTGCCTTCGCGACGGCGTCGCCGCAGGCCCTCGCGCAGCAGGCGCCGCTGCCGCCGCTGCCGTCCCAGGAGCCGCAATACGCGCCGGCGCCGGCGCCGCAGTACCCGCCGACCCAGCCGTATCCGCAGCAACAGCAGCCGTACGCCCCGCAACCGAACTACGGTCCGCCTCCGCAGTCGCAGCCTTACGGGCAGCAGCCGTACGCGCAGCCCTATCCGCCGCCCCAGCCTTACTACTCGCCCTACTACGCGCCGGCGCCCCCCCCGATGGCCTACGTCGAGCGCCCCTCGGAGCCGCCGGTCCACGCGCCGCGGTTCTCGCTCTGGACCGGGGCACGACTCGGGTACATGGGCTTCGGCGGCGCCTTCTACGGCGGCTACAACACCCCGTCAGGCAACGAGTTCACGGAGACCACCGGGAACCTCGTCACGCCGGGGCCGTCGTTGCAGCTCGACGTCGGCGTCCGCCTTGGTCGGCGGTACATCCCGTTCGTCTTCTGGGAACATGACTTCCTGCGTCCCGGGCGCCGCTTTGCCGGCGACTCGGCGTCCGCCTACTCCGAGTTCTACGGGATTGGGTTTCGCTACACGGCCGGCGACGTGAACAGCGTCGGCTTCCTCAGCGATCTGTCGATCGGCTACCGCACCGTCTCGGTCACCGATAGCGGGATGACCTACCAGATGACGGCGTTCGAGCTGTTCCGCCTCGGGCTCGGTGCGGAGATTCGACTCACGACGCTGTTCGTCCTCTCGCCGCTGCTGTCGATCTCGACCGGGTACATGACGGATACGCAGGGGAGCGTGAACTTCAGCTCGCAAGGCTCGGCCATCGACGGCGTGAAGACGCCGCCGTACACGAACGGAACCCAGATCAGCGATCAGCGTGGCTACGTCACCATCAGCCTGACGTGCGGCGCGCACTTCGACCTGTTCGGCAAGTAGAACGGCCGATCGCGTTGCACGCGCTTCAGGCGCGTTCGACGCGCGCGATGACTTCGTTTCGCTGCGCGATGACGCGTTCGAGCACCGGGCGAAGCGCCGCGAACGCGCGGGCGCGATGGCTCAGCGAGTTCTTCTCCGCCTCGGTGAGCTCGGCCATCGTCTTGTCCGTCCCATCGACGACGAAGAGCGGGTCGTAGCCGAAGCCCCCCGAGCCGCGCGGCATCCGGGTCACGGTCCCTTCGCAGCGCCCTTCGATCAGAATGGGCGAAGGGTCGGGCGCGTAGGGATCCACGAGCGCGAGCACACAACGAAACCGCGCCGCGAGAGGGCGCGTGATCACCGCGTCGGGGAGAGCGCCGAGCGCAGCGATGAGCGCTGCATTGTTCTCCGCGTCGGTGGCGCGTTCGTGGGCGAAGCGGGCGGAGCGCACGCCGGGCGCGCCATGCAGCGCGTCCACCTCGAGGCCCGAGTCGTCGGCCAGGGTAAGCATCATCGACACGCCGGCCACGATGCGCGCCTTCTTCGATGCGTTCTCGGCGAACGTCGCGCCGTCTTCGACGATCGTGGGGCGCTTCGCGCACGCTTCGTCGAGCGTGTGCACGCGCACGGGCAGACCCACGAAGAGCGCGCGAAGCTCCTCGAGCTTTCCGCGGTTCGACGTCGCGACGACGAGCGAGTGATTCACGGCCCGAGTCTACCTCACCCTCAGGGGGACGCGCGCGGTCGCTCCAGCCGCGCGAGATCCACGCCGGCCTGCGCGAGGACTCCGCGCTGCAACTCCACGAGCCGCGCGATCCCTTTCAGCGCCAGATCGACCATCGCGTCGATCGTGGCGCGCGGGACCGCCTCGCCTTCCGCCGTCCCCTGGATCTCGACGATGCCCGCCGATGCCGTGGCGACGACGTTGAGGTCGACGCGCGCCGCCGAGTCTTCGAGGTACATGAGGTCGAGCGCGAGGTCGTCGTTCGCCACCACGCCTACGCTGGTCGCGGCGACGGGCTCACGGAGCACGCGTTCCTTCAGATCGCCGCGCATGGCCAGCTTATTCAGCGCGAGCGCAAGCGCGACGAAGCCGCCGGTGACGGACGCGGTCCGCGTGCCGCCGTCCGCTTCGAGGACGTCGCAGTCCACCGTGATCGTCCGCTCGCCCAGCCGATCGAGATCGACCGACGCGCGCAGGGCGCGCCCGACGAGCCGCTGGATCTCGAGCGTGCGCCCACCCGGAGCCTTGCCGCGGCCGTCGCGCGCCTCGCGCCGCGGTGGGTTGGCGCGAGGATGCATCTGGTACTCCGCCGTCAGCCACCCCTTCCCCTTACCCTCCAGGAACGGTGGCACCTTCGAGTCGATCGACGCGGTGCAGAGCACGACGGTGCCGCCCGCGCGGTACAGAACGGAGCCCTCCGACGGCCGGTGGAAGCCAGTGACCATTTCGACGGGGCGGAGCGCGTCGAGCGCGCGTGCATCGGGACGGGGCATGACCGCGAGATAGCACGCGTGGCCGGCGCCGGTCCTCTCACCCCGCGCGCAGGGTCAGAATCACGACAGCCGGCGCTACGCCCAGGCGCATGGGCGGCCCCGTCGTGCCCAGGCCCGGGTGGACGTAGAGCCAAGCGTCGTTCTGCTGGTAGAGCCCTACGTTGAATCGGTGCGCGAGCCGCGCGAGCGATATCCATCGCGACAGGAATGGAAACGCGATCTGCCCGCCGTGCGTGTGACCGCTCAGCGTCAAGCTGACGCCTCGCTCGGCCGCCTGCGGAAAGCGGTCGGGGTCGTGAGCGAGGAGCACGACGGGGACTCCGTCGGGCCTGTCCCGCAAGGCGCGGTTCATGTCGTCGCGCTTCGTCCAGGTGTCATCGATCGCCGCGAGGTACAGCTTCGCGCCGTCGCGCTCCAGCAGCGTTCCCTCGTTGCGCAGGACGCGTGCACCGCGAGCCTCGATGAGCGAGATGAGCGGCTCGCCGTCGCCGAAGTAATCGTGGTTTCCCATCGAGACGAAGGTGCCGTCCTTCGCGCGGAGGGTCGCGACGACGTCGGCGATGTCCGGGTGGTACGCGGTGCCGCTCGTGACCATGTCGCCGGTGACGACGGCGAGATCCGGCGTTCGCGCGTTGGCGGCGCGCGCCCAGCGCTCGCCCATCGCGCGCGGCGTCAGCGTTCCGATGTGGAGGTCGGACAGGTGTGCGATCCGATACCCGTCGAGCTTCGGGTCGAGCCCACGGATCCGCACCTCGACGTCTTTCACCACGAACCACTTGCGACGAACGAGCACCCCGTAGCCGCAGACGACGAGCCCCGCTACGTAGGTCCAGAAGTAGAACCGCAGCGGCCACGCCAGGGGTTCGCCGTGGAGCCATTCCACGATCGGGAACACGACGAGCGACGCGAGCGACGGGACCAGGCACCAGACGCACGCGCACCAGTGGATGAAGTAGGGGATGTCCACGAGGGTCGGCAGGAGCGGACCGACGCGCCGATCCAGGGCACCGGCGCGTCCGCGCCAGACGAACACGAGCGCTCCTGCGACCCCCGCCATCCAGGCGATGGCCCACGGAGCGGGCCACGCTCGCGTCGTTCCGAGGTACCCGACGGCGGCCACGAACGGGAGGTGGATGAGGGCCGTGACGGCCAGAAGCACGCGCAGGAAGCGCGACATGCGTGGTCGCTTGCCGATCGCGCGAGCGGCGGCATTCTTCGGCGGGAGGCTACTCGGGGGCGCTTCGGACGCGGTCGACATCGTGGGTGCTTTCGCCTAGATCAGCCGCCCCTCGATCACCGCTCCGTCGTCGCAAACCGCACGAACCAGCCGCGCGGCGGCCCAGATGGCGATGATCGCCGGGGTGATGCCCACGTCTCCGCTCATGCGAACCCACGCGCCCTGCGTGCGTCTGAGCAGCCGCGCCTGCGCCGCGCCCGCCCAGGCTGCGCCGTCCTCGGCGATCGTCAGCGCGAGAAGGTCGCGCGTCGTTTGCACGGCCTCGAGCTGCGCCTCGATGCGCGGCGTGATGTAGAGCGCGTGCCCTCCGACGCCGACGGTCACCGCGCCTCCGTCGTCAGTCGCTTCGATGGACGATAGGTGGCCTCCACAGACCGAGCCCATGTGCTCCGCAACGCCGAGCTCGAGCCGCACGAGCGCTCCCCAATCTCCGCACGCCAGGTACGTCCCGCCGCGGAGGCGCGTCGTCCCGCGGAGGCGTGCGCACGACGCCGCGTCGCTCATGAGGTTGAGTCGGTCGTTTGCGAACTGCGCCAGTGTGCCGACGGTCGTGGCGGCCTGAGGGCGATTCGAGCCCCGGGTCTGCCGCTCGCCCACCAGCGTGGTCACGCCGTTCTCTTCGGCGCACGCGCCCAGAAACGTGACGTCGCGATCGGGCACGGCCCAGGCGTCGTGTTTTCCGCTCGGCGCGATCCGCACGACGAGCGCGCGGGCACCGAAGACGAGCAGTTCTCCTCCGGGCAGCAACCGGAGACCACGGATCTGCGTCGGGTCGACGTTCGACGGCGGCGGAACGTCGGTCCACGTGCCGCGCTCGAAGCGCGCGAGCCCCGACGGGCCCGCGGCCACGATCGTCTCGCCGTTCGGCGTGAACGCGGCGCTTCGAACGCTGCCGGCGTGCACCGGCGGACTCGCCACGTGCCACGTCCACGCAGCGGGGTTCGCCGCCGCCCCGTCGGAGGACCGAAAGCGCGAGGCGGGAGCGCCCGAGAGGCGCGCGAGCCCGGGGTTCGAGACGGAGCGCGGCGGCGGCGTGGCTCCGCCGGCGGAGATCGGTCGACGCTCGGTTCCCGTCGACGTGGGCACGGCGACGTCTCTCTCCGCGAGCGGTACCGCGCTCGGATACGGCGTCGTGGACGCGCGCTTCTCGTTCACGGCCCGCAGCAGCGGTTCGAGCGCTTGCCAGTACTCCTGCACCGACGCGTGCCGATCGCTGGGATCGGGCGAGAGCGCGCGCCCGAGTTGAACGTCGAGCTGCTCGACGAGGTCGATCCGTGCCGCGAGCTCCGGCGCTAGCCCCTCCACCGCGCGCGCGAGCGAAGGCCTCTGACCGTTCAGGATGCGCGCCACGATGAGCAGCGGGTTTTCCTTCTCGCGGTAGGGGAACGCGAGCGCCCCGCTCAGCATCTCGTAGGTGATCGCCGCGAGTGAAAACACGTCGGTTCGGGGCGAGACGCGCTGGTTGCCTTGCTCGTACTGCTCGGGCGGTGCGTACCCGAGCGACGCGCCCGCCAGCGTCGTCGTTCGCTGAAGATTCACGTCGACGACCTTCACGAGGCCGAAGTCGGTGACTTTGGCGATCTCGGTGCCTGCGTCGTTCGCCAAGAGGATGTTCGACGGCTTGAGATCGCGGTGCACGACCTTCTGCGCGTGGACCACGTCGAGCGCGAGCACGACTTGCCGCACGAGCCTGCGTACGCGCTCCACGGGGAGCCCGTGTCCGCGGACGGCCCTGAGGACGCTCTCCAGCGTCGGTCCGTTCACGAACTCGAGCACCGTGAACGGAAGCTCGATCGGCCCCATGGGCGACGCGACGTGGGCGACCGCGTGGTCGAAGAACCGAACGATGTGGGGATTGGGCCGCCCCTGTGAAAGGAGCCGAAGCACCTCGGCCTCGCGCTTGAAGCGCGTCAGGGCCTCGGCGTTCACCGCGTCGGGCCGCAGCACTTTCACGATGACGACGAGGCCACCGGGCTCATCCCAGTTCGCCTTGAAGACCCAGCCCTGCCCCCCCTCGCCGATCCGCTCGCGAAGGTGGTAGCTCGTCGTTTGCCCGTGCACGACCTGCCCGGCGAGCGCATCTCGCAGCGCCGTGAGTCGCGGATCGGGGGTCTGCATGCGCGCTTTCTACGATAGGCGGACCGCTCGCGATAGGCGAGCGTGCACGCACCGGCGCGGGGGGCGATCTAGCGCCGAATCGCTATTTTGCCAGCATCTTCAGGAGCGTCTCTCGGTTCGTCACGCCCACGTGCTGGTCCACCTTCTCGCCCCCCTTGAACACCAGAACGGTGGGGACGCCGCGGATTCCGTACCGCTGCGTGACGCCGGGCGCGTCGTCGATGTCGAGCTTGCCGACCTTGTACTTTCCGACGGACTCCTCGGCGATCTTCTCCACGATCGGCGCGAGCGCTTTGCAGGGGCCACACCACGTTGCGGTGAAATCAACGAGCACGGGCTCCGTCGACTTCAGGACTTCCTGGTCGAAATTCGAATCGGTGAGCTCGATGACTTTGCCGGCCATGAAGGTTTCTCCTGTGAAGATGGGAATCTAGTCTTTGGATGCCGGAAAATCCACCCGGGGGTCGGCGCGCGCGTCTCGGCGCCCCTCTCCCCTCGGGACCGATCAGCGCCCGCTGCCCTTGGCCTGGGGAGACGGCGCGGGGGGCGCAGGCGTGCCCGGCGTGGGGGGCGCTCCTGGTGCCGGTGCGGCGCCACGGCCCGGCTCGCTGCCTTTCGGGCCCCCCTTGGCGTGCGGCGCGTCGAGCATTCGGGTCAGGACGCGGGCAAGGGTATCTGACGGGGCGCTCGTCTTGAGGGTGAGTGCGCCCCCCGCAACCTGCGTCTGTAGTCCGTCCACCAGCGGCCCAAGGCCCGACAGGCGCACGCGCACGTCGCCCGACAACTTGAGCCGCTCGTGGAGAATCAGCGTTTCGACCTTCTTGCAGGCGATGTCCGCAGCCGTCGGGTCTCCGTCGCAGCGGAGCTCACCCACGACGCGCGTCTCCTCGTGGGCTTTCCCCGCACGCACCGCCAAGGACACGCCGCTCACCCCAAGAACGCCTTGCATCGCGGCGTTGCCCGGCGCCTCGCCCCCATCGGGCGCCTCCACCAGCTCGGCGCCGATGCGATCGCGCAGATCGCGCGGCAGCACCGCGCTGGCGACGAGCGCCTTCGCCTCCGGATCGCTCGTCGCGACATCGGCTCGGAGCGCGTGGTGGAGGTCGTCGTTGGGGACCGCCATCGACTTCGATCGCCCTTCGACCGTGTCGATCATCCTCTCCAGCCACTCCCCGCGCCCCACGAGGACCGGTCCCCCTTCGCGAAATGCGATCTCCGCGCCGTGCTCGTTGTTCTCGGAGACGACCGAGTACGACGACGACTCGCGCATGCTCCAGGTGCCTCCGCGCTTCTCGATGAGCGCCTTCGCGCACTGGACCAGGGAGCCCTTCGGGATGTCCCCCGTGACGGCGATCCCCAGCTCGCCGTGCGTGTCCCCTTCGGGGACGGAGATGGCGATGCCCTCCACGTGGGGGAGCGGATCGAAGCCGCACGTCCCTTCGATCGAGTCGACCCCGAAGAACGCTCCGGCGTGAGCCCCCTTCTCGCCCGCGAGCGCTGCGCCGAGCGGGGACGAAGCGAGGGAACGCACGTCGATGTTCACGACGATGAAAGCGTTCGACGGGACGGCCGTCAGCGGATCGTGAACGACGTGCGGCCCCTTCGCGACGAGCGACACGATCAGCAGCGACCCCGCGATGGCGATCGCCGCGAGGGTGAGGACGTCTTTGCGGTGCTCTCGGTTCACGCTTCGCTCATGCCCTTGCCGCCGCGGGTCATCGGCGCGAGCGGACGCGGGAAAAGTATCACGAGGCGCGCGCGCCCGCGCGCATCAGGGAAACCGTCCGCTCGCTGCGAGGAAGTCGAGGCGGGCCTGGCGCGAGGCATCCTCGGCGATGGCGGCCTGCGTCTCGGCATCGCGCGACTGCCGCTCGGCGTCGATGACCTCGAGGTTCGAGGTTGCGCCCGCGTGGTAGGCGAGGTTGGCCAGATCGAGCGCCTGCTTCGCGAACGCCGCCGACTGGCGCGCCTGGTCGAGCGCGATGTCGGCGCGCTGGATCTCCTCGAACGCCGTCCGCACGTCGCTCTTCGCCTGGCGCAGCGTCGCCTCGACGTCGGCCCGCGCCTCGTCAGCGAGCGCCCGTCGCTGACGCTCTTGGCCGTAGCGGAGGCCTCCGTCATAGAGCGGCACGGTGAGCACGAGCTGCGCCTCCCAGCCGGTGCGGGGGACCGTCGTGTAAGCGGGGCTCTGGTAGAAGGGGAACGCGATCAGGTCGAGATAGGGCATGTAGTCGGCCCAGGCGTTGTCGACCGTGCGCGCTGCAGCTTCCGCGGCGCGCTTGCGGGCCCGGACGTCGGCGCGCGCCGTCTGCGACTCGTTCGTCGCTTCGTCGTACGTCGGCATCTGCATCCGCGTCGGTTCGTCAGCGCAGTCCACGGCGCCCTCTCCCGCCACGAGCACGCCCAGCGCTTCACGTGCCCGCACCAGACCCACTTCCTGGTTCTGCAGGTTCACCTCGTCGGTGGTGAGCTCCTGCGCCGCCCGCACCTCGTCGAGCCGGTTGCCGATCCCGCCGACGAGCTGTGCTCGCGTGAACTCGAAGTGCGCCTTGGCGTTGTCTCGCGCCGTGACCGCGCTTTCCAGCAGTCGCTTCTGCGTCAGGATCGTCAGGTACGCGCGGGCGGTCGTGACGGCTAGAGTTCGACGGACGTCGGCGGCGTTGGCGCGCGCGACGTCGATCTGGTCGCCTGCTTGCGACCACTGGATCCACCCCTTCGGGTAGAGGAGCGGCGCGGTCAGCGTGACGTTGGCGTTGAGGGAGCTTCCCGGCAGGGCCACCACGCCACCCGAAAGACGGTCGTGGTCGAGCTTGGTGTATGTCCCGATTCCCGCGAGCGTCGGTAGTGAGGACGTGCGGATCTGCTCCATGAGCGCGCGCGCGACGCGGATCTCGTCGTCGGCGATCTTCGCCGTGGGGTTGCGATCGAGCGCCTGCTTCACCGCAGCGTCGAACGTGACGCGCGGCAGAGCCTGCTCACCCCCGCCGGCCGGAATTGGGGCGGGTCGTGGGACGTCGCCCGCAGGTGCGGGGACGACCGTCGAGGAGCTACGGGGCGCCGGTTGCGTGGGCTGCCCGAGAGCCGGCGAGGTCGCGAGGAACGAGAGCGAAACGAACAGCGGGAGGGGACGAACGTGCATGAGCTTCACGCGCGGCGCGCGCGCTGTTGGGATGCGCTCGGGGGCATGCGCGTTTCGCGCGCCGAGCGCAAGCAGCTCATGCTTCGAGCGAATCGCCCTTGCGCCGCCCGCCGCCTTGTCGTCGCCCCTCGGGCCGAGGCGGGAGCTCGCGGCGATCGCTGGCGGCGCGGCGGTCTGCCTCGGCGCGGCGTTCGACCTTCGGCGCAGCGGGCTCCTTCGTTCGAGGCGAACGTCGCGGCATCGCTAGAGAGATCCTCATTCGCGCGAGGATGGCCAACTTTGCTGCGAGCAGCCTCGGTCAGCCCTTCACTCCGCCCGCGGTGAGCCCGCTCACGAGCTGCCGTTGAGCTACGTAGAACAGCGCCATCACGGGCACGCTGACCAGGATGGCCCCTGCGGCGAACGCACCCCACGCTGCGTCGTGCTCCCCCACGTAGCGCTGCAGCACGACGGGGAGCGTGAATGCGCTCTCGCGCGACAGCAGCGTCGCGGCCAGGATGAACTCGTTCCATGCGCTCATGAACGCGAACAGCGCGGTCACTGCGATGGCCGGCCGTGCCGCAGGGAGGACGACTCGGAAGAACGCCTGGGCCCGCGTGGCGCCGTCCACCATCGCCGCCTCCTCGATATCGACGGGGATTGCCAGGAAGGCTCCGCGCAACTGAAAGATCGCGAACGGCACCGACGTGGATGCGTAGACGAGGATCAACCCCGCGCGCGAATCGAGCAGGTGGAGCGCGTCGAGCAGCAGGTAGAGCGGCACCGCGCTCGCCACGGCGGGGAACATCTGCGTCGCGAGGAGCCCTCGCATCGAAGCGCGCGAGCCGACGAAGGGGAAACGCGCGAGCGCGTACGCCGCCGGCGTCGCGATCGCCACGGCCACGAACGCCGTCGCGAGCGACACGACCAGCGAGTTCGCGGTCTGCGTCGCGAAGAGCCACGCCTGGCCCGCGCTTCCGGCGCCGAGCACCAGTCGGAAGTTGTCGAGCGATGGAGACTTCGGGATCGGCAGCGCACCGACGTTGGCCCCGAGCCCGCCCGGCGTGAGCGCGATCGAGACGACCCAGAGGACCGGATAGATCGCGAAGAGCACCGCTGCCAGCAGCAGCGCGTGCGCCAAGGTCGACTCGATCCTGTGCGCGCGCGTCCTCATGCGACCGCGCTCTCGCTCTGGAGTCGGCGTCCGAAGAGGCGAGCACCGCCGGCGAGCAGCAGGAAGATGAGCACCGCGTAGGCTGCTGCGTAGCCGTACTGCGCGTCGCGCGTGAACGCCCAGCGGTACGCCTCGCTCACGAGGATGTCGGTCGTCTCGTCGGGATCGCCCCCCGAGACGAGGAACACGACGTTGAACATGTTGAAGGTCCACACGGCGCCGAGGACCACGGCCGGCAGGAGCGTCGGCCCCAGCAGCGGCAGCGTGACCAGGCGGAACCGTTGCCAGCGGGTCGCGCCGTCGACCTCGGCGGCCTCGAGGACGTCCTTCGGGATCGACGTGAGCGCCCCGAGCACGACGACCATCATGAACGGAAACCCGAGCCACACGTTGGTGGCGACGTTGGCGGCGAACGCCGTCGAGAAATGCGCGAACCAGGACACCGGCTCCACTCCGACGGCGTGGAGCACCGCGTTCACGGCCCCGAACTGCCGGTGGAACATCCCCTTCCACGCGAGCGCCGTCACGTACGACGGTACGGCCCACGGCAAGATGAGGAGCACGCGGTAGGCGGCGCTGAGCCGCAGCATCGGACGCGAAAGGGCGATACCGAGCGCGAGCCCGATGGCGACGTGGAGCGTCACGTTGGCGACCGTCCACGCGATCGTGACCAGCAGCGTCAGATAAAACGAGCCGTGCGACAGGAGCGGCTCGCCGCGCGCCGTCAGGATGCTCAGGTAGTTCGCGAGCCCCACGTACCGCGCATGGTCGCGTGAGCCGGCGAAGAGCGACGTGAGCGCGCCCGCAGCGAGCGGGAGCACCACGAGAACGGCGATGGCGAGGCCTGCGTGGGCGACATAGCGGTACGCGGGGAGCGACTTCCTCACCGCGGCGCGGAAGACCGGATCGCGCGCGCGCCGAACACCGACGATCGCTCCGGCGAGGGACATCGTTCCCAGGAGCAGGAGGAGCGGTGCCGGGGACGCGGGGGGGGCCAGCGGGCGAGTCACGTCCTCGAAGCGATGCCGGGCTTCCTCGAGCGCGCCGTGGGGCGACGTTTCGCCGCGGAGTACCTTGAGGATCGCTTGATTCGCAGGGACCCACACGGCGCGCATCGCCGTCGTCGTGGGCATCGGGATGGCTGCCTCGGCGGCCTCGTGGAACGCGCGCAGGACGGGGTCCGCCCCGCTCCCCATCGTCGCCCAGGCCACGTTCTCGGTGACGACTTGATGCCCGACGCGCGCGCGGACGATCGCTGCATCGACGTCGCGGCCCAGCCAGCGCGCAAACGTCAGCGCGGCCTTCCTCTTCGCCCCCTCGGGTGTCGCGAAGACCCCTTCCACCGTCAGGAACGGACGCATCGGCGCGTTGCCTGCCGCGGCGATCTTGGGCAGCGGCTCGACGCGGTAGTGCACCGACGACTTCAGATCGCCGACCAGCCACGGCCCCTCGATGGCCGTCGCCGCGTGCCCGGTGGAGAACAGCTGCACGACGAGCGTGCTGCTCGGCTCCTCGGGGAGCACGTGGCTCGCGGCGAGCGAGCGGATGAACGTGAGCGCGCGCACGCCCGCTTCGTCGCCGAACGCGAAGCGCCCGCGCGCGTCGAGGAGCTCGCCGCCGAAGGCATGGAGGAACGGCGCGTTGAAGAAGGCCGTCGTCGTGTCGTAGACGAGCGGGTACACGTCGGGCGGGAGCTGCGACTTCAGCGCGGCGATCCCCTCGATCGTATCGGGCGTCTTCGGAACGAGATCTTCGTTCACGAAGAGCGCGAGACACTTGCTGGAGAGCGGTACGGCGTAGCGCGCGCCGTCGAGTGTCACCGCGCGAACGCTCGTTGCGTCGTAGAGCGCGACGTCTTCGTCCGGGAATCCGTCGCCAATGGGAGCCACGATCCCGTCGCGCCGGTACACGTCGAGTCGCTCGTGCGCCTCGATGTAGAGATCAGGCCCGTGCGCGTGAGGGACCGCCGCGTCGAGCTTCGCCGAGAGCGCCTCGAACGGAATGGCCAGCAGCTCGATCGAGTCTCCCGACTCGCGCTCGTAGCGCTGGACGATTTCGACGAGCGCGCGCTCCTCGTCACCGCGGTACGAGTGCCAGAGCACGACGTGCTCGCCGGCACGCGCGCGTGAGACCGTCGCGACGAGCGCGATCAGGAGCGCCAAACACGACAGCCACTTCATCGCCGCTACGAGGCGCCCAGCGCCCGCCCGCTCGTCGGATCGAAGAGGTGCACGTGCGACGGCGCGACCGCGAGCGGCAGCGCTTCTCCGGCCTGGACCCGCTGGCCGTCGTGCGCCTCGAGGCGTGCGATGACGCGCGGCCCGCTGGCTCGCAGCCACCCGTGCGCGAACGCTTCGAATCCGAGCGCCTCGACGATCTCGACGTTCAGCTTCGCGGCAGCCTGCGCCGAGTCCTTCACCGGCTGGAAGTCGTGGGGCCGGATGCCGATCGTGACCGCGCGCCCCTCCTCGAGCGACGCGCCGAAGCGCTCCTCGTCGACGACGACCCGCACGCCGCCCCCTTCGGCGATCCATTCGCCGCGCTCGCGCGCGAGCTTTCCTTCGAGCAGGTTCATCTGCGGCGAGCCGAGGAAGGTCGCCACGAACTTCGTCCGCGGTCGCTCGTAGACCTCGAGCGGTGCCCCCTTCTGCTCGACCAGGCCACCGTTGAGCACCCAGAGCGTGTCGGCGAGCGTCATCGCCTCGACCTGATCATGAGTGACGTAGAGCGTCGTCGCGCCCAGGCGGTCGTGGAGACGCCGGATGTCCACGCGAACCTCGGCGCGCAGCGCGGCGTCCAGGTTCGAGAGCGGCTCGTCGAAGAGGAAGATCGCGGGACGGCGCACGATGGCTCTGCCCATCGCGACCCGCTGGCGCTGTCCTCCGGAGAGCTGCTTGGGCAAGCGTTCGAGGAGCGCGTCGAGGCCCAGCATGGTGCTCGCCTCGCGGATGCGCTCCTCGATCTCCTTTGCCGGGGCGCCCCGCAGCTTCAGGCCGAACGCGAGGTTCTCGCGCACGCTGAGGTGGGGGTAGAGCGCATAGCTCTGAAAGACCATGGCGACGTCGCGCGCGCGCGGGGGCTCGTGAGTCACGTCGCGACCGGCGAGCTGAATCGTCCCCGCGTCCGCTTCTTCGAGCCCCGCCACCAGGCGCAGCAGGGTGCTCTTCCCGCAGCCGCTGGGGCCGACCAGAACCGCGAACGTCCCCTCGGGAATCTCCAGGTCCACGCCGCGGAGGATCGGGTTGGCGCCGAACGCCTTGGTCACGCCGCGCGCCGCGCACCGGACGGCCCGGGCGCGCACGCTCGCCGCCGCAGTTTCGGCGGGCGTGGAGACGGCGGCGACACGCCGATCGGGCGTGCTCGTTTGCAGGAGGGCGTCGGTCATTGGCCGGGAGCGATCGTACGCGGCGGCGAGCGGGCGCGCCGGCTCGCGTGCAGAGCGATTGAGTAACTCATGACAGAGTGACTCGCACGCCCCAAATCGATCGCGCAGTGCGTCGTCGAAGCTCTGCTAGGCGGCCAAGCTCCCGCGGCAAGCCACCTCGCTCGCCCACCCGACGACCCGCTCCGCGGACCCCTGCTGCACGAGCGCCCGCGCCCGCGCCCCCATCGCGTCGAGGGTGCCGCGGTCGCGGAGCGCGGAGACCGCTCGTCCAACACCACCGGGGGCGCAGGCGATCCCTGCGCCGCCACCCACCACGAAGTCCTCGTTGATCGCCTCGTTGCCGGGCACGGCCCCCACGATCGCGATCGGGCGTCCGGCCGCCATCGCCTCCGAGATCGTGAGCCCCCCGGCCTTACCGACGACCACGTGGCATTCCGCCACGCGCGCCGCCATGTCGTGCTCGAAACCGAGAACCCGCGCCTTCACGCCTGCGCGATTCGCCGCACGCTCGACGCGATCGACGAGGCGCGTGGCCCGGCCGCACACGACGACCAGCTCGACCGCGCTGATGCCGGCGAACGACGCGACCACCTTCTCCGTGGGACCCACTCCGAAGCCGCCACTCGTGACGAGGACGCGCAGCGGCTCCCCCGCCAAGGGCGCGCGCACGCTCTCGATCCGGTCGAATGCGGCCTTTACGGGGAGACCGGTGACCGAAATTTGCGGAGGGGCGACTCCGTGCAGGATGAGCTCGTGTCGCGCCTGGGCGCAGGCGACCGCAAACGCGTCCACCCCCTTCTCCGCCCAGCAAGCGTGTGCGGTGTAGTCGGTGACGACGCCGACGAGCGGGGCGCTCAGCCAGCCGCGCCTGCGTGCGCGCCCGAGCACGACGAGCGGCAGGTGATGCGTCGCGACCACGACCCTGGGCTGCATCGCGCATACGCGACGGAGGAGCGGCAGGAACACGACGTGATCGAAGTTCCGCCGCACGGGCTCGAACGCGCCCCCGCGGTGGTTCGCCGCGAAGTATGCCGACCCGTAGAACCGGGGCAGCACGCTCTGACCGGCCAGGTGTGCCCCCAGGTAGGCTTCCCCGAACAGGCGCGGCGCGTGCTCGAACGCGTCGAGTACCTCGACGCTCAGGCCTCGCTTCCGCGCGGCCTCGGCGATCGCGCCGGCGGCCGCCTTGTGCCCTCCACCCACCGGACTGTGCACGACGAGCAAGTCGACCATGACCGTAGGACGGAGCAATCGCCGCGCCGAGCCAGAAACCACCGAAAGTACTGGGATTCGGGCCCGCGGCGCCGACGCGCTACGCGCCTGCCCGCGCACGCGCGTACGCGCTTCGCTAGCCGAAGAACGAACGGAGGCGTTCGAAGAACGTCGACTGCATCGGCTGCACGTTCTCGCCGAGCTCCTTGGCGAGCTGCTCGAGCAGATCCTTCTGCCGGTCGGTGAGCTGCGTCGGTACTTCGACCGTCACGTCGACGCGCTGGTCACCGCGCCCCAGCCCCGCGCGGTGCGGGATCCCCTTCCCCTTGATTCGCAGCGTCGTGCCGGGCTGCGTACCCGGCGGCACGCGCATCTTCCCCCTCCCCTCGAGCGTCGGCACTTCGACCTCGCTCCCGAGGGCCGCCTGCGTGAAGGTGATGGGGACCGAACAGACGACGTCGTCGCCGCTCCGCTTGAAGAAGGGATGCGGGCGCACCTGGATGGTGATCTCCAGATCTCCGGCGGCCTTCTCCGGGCGCGACTTGTTGCCGGCACCACTCACCAGCTTCGTCGTCCCCGCTTCGACGCCTGCGGGAATCGTGATGGCGAGGGTGTTCGTGGACGTCACGAGCCCGCTACCGCGGCACTTCGTGCACGGATCCTTCACGATGTGCCCCGAGCCGCGGCAGCGAGAGCAGGTCCGCTCGACGGCGATGGGGAGGATGCCCTGCTGGTAGCGCATGCGCCCACGTCCGTTGCACGCGCTGCAGACGTCGGGGACGGAGCCGGCGGCGGAGCCGTTGCCGCGGCAATCGCCGCACGGGGTGACGCGCTCGTAGCGCATCTGCTTCTCGCAGCCGAAGGCCGCCTCCTCGAAGCTCACCTCGAGGTCGCGCTTGATGTCCCCCTTGTCGCCCCGCCCGACGCCGAAAACACCCAGGAGATCGCCCAGAATGCCGTCGAACGCGATGTCACTGATGTCGACCACGCCCCCGGCGAACGGCCCACCGGCTCCGAACGGCGACCCCGGCTCTTCGACGCGGTGCCCGAAGCGGTCGTACATGGCGCGCCGTTGGGGGTCGCTCAACACCTGGTAGCTGGCGTTGATCTCCTTGAAACGGACGTGCGCGTGCGGATCGCTCGGGTTCTTGTCCGGGTGGTGGACGGAGGCAAGCCGCCGGAAAGAGAGCTTTATCTCCTCCTGGGTGGCCGAGCGCGATACGCCGAGCACTTCGTAATGGTCTCGAGAGGCCCCTTGCGACATCGCGACCCTGGCTCAGTAGCACATGGAGCAGACCGGAGCTTGACTCCGTGCTACACGTGGCCCCGTCGTCCAATGTCGCAGTCTACTCAGACGTCGCGCGGCTCCGCGTTGATGATGCCGTCCTCGAGCCGCAACAACGACGGGCCCTTCCGGAGGCTCGACAAAAAGCCGCAACGCGCCCTGCTCGCGCGCATCGTGGCGCGCTGCAAGCACGACCCCGCGCGGGACCAGGGGAAGGCGCCTCCGGTCGTGGTCTTCGACCTCGACGGTACCCTCTTCGACAACCGTCCCCGTTCGTGCGCGATCCTGCGGGAGCTGGCGGACGAGTGGCGCGCGAAGCATCCCGAGTCGGCCGCGAAGCTCTCGCAGATGCGCGCCGAGGAGATGGCGTATCTGATGAGCGACTCGCTCGCGCGCGCAGGCCTCACGGAGGCCGAGCGGGTCGAGGAGGCGACGGCGTTCTGGAAGGAGCGCTTCTTCGCCGACGAGCACCTCCGGCACGACGTGCCGCTCCCCGGCGCCGTCGATTTCGCGAAGGCTTGCTACGACGCGGGCGCGGTCCTCATCTACCTCACCGGCCGCGATCTCCCGCTCATGGGCATCGGTAGCTTCCGGAGCCTTCGCGATCACGGTTTCCCGATCGGGGTTCCTGGAACCGAGCTGGTGCTCAAGCCCGACGCCGCCATGCCCGACGAGGCGTTCAAGCGGCTGGAGATGCCGAAGCTCGCGCGCGTCGGGACGATGGTCGCCTCGTTCGACAACGAACCGATCAACTGCAACACCGCGCTCGTGACCAGCCCGCTCTGCGAGAGCGTGCTCGTGGACACGCAGCATCTCCCGGGCGCCCCGCCGCTCGACCCCCGCGTGCACGTCGTCGCCGATTTCCGCGTCTCGTGAAGCGGATGTGCGGGCGCAGCGGGTCGCCGCTCGCCCTGCTCGTCGGAGTCTCGTTGCTCGTCGCCTGTCGCGGTACGCCGCAGCCGAGCGACGTACCCCCCGACGCGAGCGTCAGCCCACAGGCGAAAGCCGAGCCCGCGCCGCTCGAGATGGCGATGACGCCGAGCACGCTCGCGCTCGCTCCGGACGCGGGACCCCCGCCGGTGCCTCTCCGTTCCGACGAGGTGGTTCCCGGTGACGCTCCCATGCCGGACGTCCGCGGCTGGGAGATGGACGCCGTCTTCCGCACGGCCGAGATCCCTCCGGCGTTCCGCGGACCGGAGACGAGCATCGGCGCCGTCGACTCCGTGAAGAGGAAGACGGAGCCGCGTGTCACGGTCGACTTCACGCCGTCGCGCATGAGCCTCACCCTCGCGAACAAGGCGTTCCTCGCCCCCGAGGGGACGGAGATTCGGGCGCGCGCCGATCGGTACGGGCACTTCGTGCTTCTCCCCGGCAGCCACGAGGTGCGGGTCGCCGCGCCCGGGTCCCTGCGCGCGCTGTTCGCGGAGCGGCGCATCGACGTCGAGCCGCTCGTGTCTCCACAGATCACCGAGCGCGGTGAAGGGGCGCGCCGCCTCGGTTACCGCACGAGGCGCGTGGAGGCCGCGAGCCGAGTGGCCGTGGCGACGTTCGAGCTCACGCACCTCGAAGGGGTGGGGGAAGGGGGCGTGCTCCTCTGCCGTGCCCTGCTCGATCTGATGAACGCACCGCCGTCGGCAGCCGTGTGCGCGCTCGACGAAGTGCCGCTCCGCGTCGAGTGGCGATGGGCTACCAAGGGGGCGCTGTTCTTCGACGCGACGGATCTCGCCCGTCGAGCCGACCTCGCACCGTCGACGCTCGCGGCCCCACCTGCCACCGACCTGTTCGCGCTCCCTTCGCTCCCTCCGCTGAGCGCCGACACGACCGTCGAGCTCCCGGAGATCGCAGCGTTCAGGACGGCCCCTGCCGACGTACCCTCCGCGCCGGATGCCTCCACGCCGCAGCCCCCGATGGGGCTGGCGCTCGCCAATGTTTCGGACCAGGCGCGCTTCGCCTTCCTGGACGGCGCGCCGATCGCGTGGGTCGCGCCCGGGGGGCGGATCCTCATCTCGTCGCTCCTGCGTGGGCGGTACGGGTTCGAGTGGCGCACCTTCCTAGGGGACGCTTTCGAGGCGCCGACGACGATCAACGTTCCGTCGACGCAGGTCGCTGGAGCGAGCGACGGCGGCATCCCGTAGGCTTCCCCTCGGGGCGGTTCGTCCGACCAGGGGGGCGACGTGGATCCGTTTCGTACGCCGGACAGAATCGAGATCGGAGCCGCCACCGGGATCACGGCGGTGGAGAAGCTCGCCGAGATCGACATCTTGGTCTGGGAAGGAGCGCGGCTGATCGTCCGCTCCCCTCGCGAGATGCCGTCGTGGCGCGTAGGGAAGAACCGGAAGACCGCGGTACTCTTCCGTGGCGTGCGTTACGCAGTCGTCGCCGTGCGGCGCGGCGAAGGCGAACGTGACGCCGAGTACGTGCTCGAGCCCTGGTCGCCCCGCGCGCACGAGCTCCCGAGTCAGGAGATCACGTACGACGAGAGCTACGTCCGCGAGCGCGAGGGGCACGCGCGGGCGCTCAAGGCTCGGCGCGGGGAAGCGTTGGCGCTCGCGCTGCTCTGGCCGCTCTTCGGTCTCCTTCCGTCACGCGTGAAGATCGCACTCCACGCGCGCTACGGATTCATGCCGCTCACCTCGACGCGCTTCTCGGTCGTGGTCGAGCTTGCACTCCTCTCCCTCTCTTTCATCGGCGTCATCGTCGGGCAGGGGGATCCGGTCGTCGTGCTGTTCTTCGTCGGCATCTTCGCCGACACGTTCTTCCGCATCTCGATCCTCTTCGACGACAGCTATCCCGCCTTCGGGTTCGGCGAGTGGATCGCGCGGCCAGGGCTCGTGGAGATCGTGCAGAAGGGGTGGCGTGCGGTTCGCTCGCGAGTCGAGTAGTGCGCTTCGGGTAAAGTCGGCGCGTGTCCCACCATCGATCCGCGCTCTGCGCCGCGACTACGCTTCTGGCGCCTCTCCTTTCGATGGCGTCGCTCGCGTGCCAGTCGGCGATCCCGCCGTACACCGTCAATGTTCCACCGCGTGTCGTCGATGTGCGCCCGCCGCGGTCGGTGGCTTTCGTGCGCGGCGACGTTCCGCTCGATGGGGCGCGCAGCGCCATCGAGCGCGCGATCCCGGCCGAGGTTACCGGGAGCCGGAGGATGAACGTCCTCGCGCTTCATGACGTGGACGTGAGCTGGCACCTCGCGCGCCACCCGGTCGCCCTGCGCGCGGAGCGGGATGGGCTCGTGCTCGAGATCGCGATCCTCGGCGAGGTGGGGCTGCAAGGGGAAGGGGTTCGCTGCCACGCGAACGACGCAGGAGTCGTGTTCCGCGTCGCGACCAGTCCGACGCTGCGTCCTGGGGGGGAGCTGGCGCTCGATCACTTGCAGTGGAAACCAGAGCTGCGCGGCACGCTCCAGTGCGGCCTCTTCCCCGTGCCCGTCGGGGCTCTCGGCGATGCCATCGTCGAGCCGCTGGCCGGCGCGCTCGCCAAAGGGGTCGAGCAGATTCGCATTCCGATGGGCCCGGCGCTCGAAGCCGCGCTCGTGGCCCTCCGTACGCCGCGATCGCTCGAGCTCGGCGACAAGGGGGGGGAGGCCTGCCTCGATCTCGACCCCGCCCAGTTCGTGCTCTCTCCGGTCGGGGGCGCGGGGGGCGAGATGACGCTGAAGATCGGCGTGGACGTCGCCCCGCGCGTGACGCTCGATCCGTGTCCGGCACCGTCCGCGCGCGGAAGCACGCACGAGGGGGCTGCGCTCGTGCGCGTGCAGCCGCTGCGCGATGAGTTCGCCGTGGCGCTCGCCGTGGCCGTTCCTTACACGGAGCTCGAGGCGCTCGTCGCGCCACAGCTCGTAGGGCATCACTTCGGCGATGGGAGCAACACCGTCACGATCGACGGTTTCGAAGCGGGAGATGCGTCCGGCCACGTGCTCGCGCGCTTGCCCATCCGCGGCGTGCTCACCGGAATGCTCTACCTCTGGGGCACTCCCGTCATCGCGCAGGAGGGGAGTCGCTGGATCCTCCGGGTGCCCGATCTCCACGTGGCGCTGGAGAGCGAATCCTTCTTCTCGAGGCTCGTGCTCGTGGTGCTGCAGTTCAAGAACGGTGGGCTCGAAGCGATGATGCGAAACCTGGTGAAGCTCGACGTGACCGATCGAGTGGCGAAGGCCCAGGCGTCGCTGTCGGGGAAGCGAACGCTGACGTCGGGGCCGCCCGCGGTCGGGCTCATGACCGAGCTGACGCGCGTGCAGCCCGGAGAGGTGTCTTCGCAGCAGGGAATGCTCCTGGTGGAGCCTGTGGTCACCGGGAAGGCGTCGATCGAAATCGGTCCCTGACCCACGAGCCGCGCGCAGCTTCGGAAGCCTCCGCTCAGGAAGCCGGGACGACGGGGCGAATGGACCACGTGCGCCCCTCGGTCGCTTCGTAGATCGTGCGGCCGGGGAACCACGACGCGATCTCGGCGTCGGTCGCAATCCCCGAGCGTACGTAGAGCACGGAGCCATCGAACGTCGAGCCGTTGCGCGTGTAGCGGGTGGGGTACTCCGCGTGCACGACGACGACGGCGTCGTGGAGGCCGCGCGCTTCGACCTCGTCGAACAACCCTTCGCGCACCCGAAGCGCCGCCAAGCGCACGTCGAGGAACGAGGCGAACGAGAGAATGCCGAGCGCCACGCACGCGAGACCCGCAGCGTTCGTCCACGACCGCGGGACTGCGGGCGAGATCGCACCTTTGATGGTGAGCCAGCCCGGCCCCGCGAAGAGCGCGACCGCGAACAGCATCGAAGTCAGGTACCGCGGGCGCGCGCCGTCGTCGGCGTCGGTGTGCGTGAAGACGAGCGCGGCCGCCATGAGCAGCACGAGTACGACGAGCGCGTCACGCACGCGCAGCGCGGCGCGCGGTCGCGTGGGGACGCCGATGATCGCGACCGCGGCGGCGCCGGGGATCCCCCACGCCACGAAGAACGCGCATACGACCTTCAAGTGATCCCACTGCTCGTCGGGATCGATGATGCGGGAGAGACTCATGGCCGCGTGCGCCCCCTCCCCGGGATACAGCACGCGGAACGTCGGCATGTACGCGGCGTAACCGTCGGTGAATGGTGAGCCGAACAGCACCTTCTGGTACGCGAACATCAGCGCGGCCACCGGGATGGCTCCGAGCGCGATCCACGCGAGCACGCGCACGTCGCGGAGCGCGAGGAGCGAGGCCGAGAAGAGGACGGCCTCGAGCGGGCGCGTGAGGAAAGCGCATCCGATGGCCGCACCTGCGACGAGCAGCCAGAGGCGACGTGGATCCCGATCGTGCGCCACGAGCGCCGCGAGTGCGGTGGCGAGCCACATCGTGACGGGAGCGTGCGAGTAGAAACACGCCGCATGGAAGATGAAGAGCGGGGAAGCGCCCGCCACGATCACGGTCACGAGCGCCGCGCGGTCGCCGAACATCGCGCGCGCCACGTACGCGAGGAGAAAGAGCGTCACCGTCGCTTCGATCGGCGCCACGAGCCAGGGTGCGTGGACGAGGAAGCCGAGCGCGAGGAGCGCGGACGTGCCGGGCGGGTACTTGCTCCGAACCCAGTCGTCGATGACCACGTGGTCCACGCTGAAGAGCGCAGCGTGTGCCGGTGCGGGAACCTTCATCGCGCCGCGCGCGAAGATCTCCGCCTGCAAGACCGTGGAGTACTCGTCGCCCGAGAAGGGGAAAGCGTGCAGCGCGGCTCGCGAGAGGATTGCGTACACGACGCCAAACAGCACCGCGAGCACGGCGCAGAGGCGCATGTCCGCTTTCGTGAGAAGGCTCTCGGGCACGGGGGCTCCTCATAGTGCGTTCACCGGGAAAAGTCCCGCCGCCGCCGGGATGGCGATGACGGAAGAAATCGCGATGCCTCCGACCGACCCAGGCGTGGACCCGCGGGGTTCTTCCCCCGGTATCCCAGGGGTGATCGCGTAGACCCGTGGGTGTCATCGTCATGCATCCCACCGACCCAGACGTGGACCCGCGGGGTTCTTCCCTCGGTATCCGAGGAGTGATCGCATGGACCCATGGGTGTCATCGTCGTGCACCCCACCGACCCAGACGTGGACCCGCGGGGTTCTTCCCTCGGTATCCCAGGAATGATCGCGTGGGCCCGCGGGGTTCTTCCCCCGGTATCCCAGGAGTGATCGCGTGGACCCGTGGGGGTGATCGTCCTGCATCCCACCGACCCAGGCGTGGGCCCGCGGGGTTCTTCCCCCGGTATCCCAGGGGTGATCGCGTGGACCCGTGGGGGTGATCGTCCTGCATCCCACCGACCCATGCGTGGACCCGCGGGGTCGCCTCCCCGCGCATCGGCGTGGAGAGGTCTCGCACGGGGCGGCTTCACCCCGCCCGCGCTGCCCCTTCGGCGAGCAGTCGAGCGAGCGTCTTGTCGTCGACGCCGAGCTTCTCGGCCGTGAGCATCTTGCGTCCGCCGAGCTGCTCGAGCGCCCAGGCAGCGTAGCGGTGCTGGATCTCGCGCATGGGCACCACCGGGCCACCGAACGCCATCTCGTTCGCTGGGCGGGCGTGCACCGAGGCCGGGAGGTCCTCGACGCCGACGTCGGGCGCGCGCCCGAGCACCGTCACCCGCTCGACCACGTGCTCGAGCTCGCGGACGTTCCCTGGCCATGCGTACGACGTGAGCAGCTCGAGCGCTTCGGGCTTGAATCGCTCGACGGGAGACCGCGGGTGCTTGCTCCTGGCGCGCTCCAGGAAGTGCGCGAGGAGCAGCGGGATGTCCTCGCGCCTGTGGCGGAGCGGAGGGAGCTCGATCGACACGACCTCGAGCCGGTAGAGGAGGTCCTCACGGAACTCGCCGGATGCGATCCGGGCGCGGAGGTCGCGGTGGGTCGCGGTGATGATGCGCACGTCGAAGCGCTGCTCCTTCGATGCTCCGACGGGGCGCACCATGCCGGTCTCGAGGACGCGAAGCAGCTTCGCCTGGAGCCCGGCCGACATCTCGCCGATCTCATCGAGGAAGAGGGTCCCGCCGTGCGCTTCGGCGAAGAGTCCCGCGCGCGAGGTCGTCGCTCCCGTGAACGCGCCCCGTTCGTGGCCGAAGAGCTCCGACTCGAGGAGATTGGCGGGAAGGGCCGCGCAGTTCACCGCCACGAAGGGGGCGTTCGCGCGCGCTCCCTGCGCGTGAATGGCGCGCACGACGAGCCCCTTGCCGGTGCCCGTTTCGCCGAGGACGAGGACGGGCACGGTCGTCTCCGCGATCCGCTCGATGAGGTCCTCGACTTCACGCATCGCCGCGCTCTTCCCGACGAAGTTCGCGATCGAGAAGCGATCGCGGAGCGTGCGTTTGAGCGTCTCGGCTTCGCGACGGACCTTGGCGTCGTCGAGGGCGCGATCGAGGAAGAGCGCCAGCTCATCGACTTTGAAGGGCTTCGTCAGGTAGTGGTACGCGCCCCGGCGGATCGATTCGATCGCGGTCTCGACGGCGCTGTAGGCCGTCATGACGATGACGGGGCGCCCGGGGTCGGTCCTGCGCGCGATCGAGAGCATCTCGAGCCCGTCGATGCCCGGCATCCGAAGATCCGTGACGACGGCGTCGAAGCGGGGGTCGTTCGCTTCGAGCAGCTTGGCCGCGCTCGCGCTCGCGCCGATGGCCGTCGCGTCGAAGCCGCGCTCGCCGAGGCCGTCGGCGACCATCTCGGCCATCGAGAGCTCGTCGTCGACGACGAGCACGCGCGGGCGCGCGACGGGCTCACTGGGTGGCGGGGGCTTGCTCATGTTTTCTCGCAGTCGTACTCGCCGTCGTAGTCCCAGATGGAGTCACCGACGCGGGAATCTCGATGCAGGCGCGTGTCCCATGGGTGTCGTGACGAGGCTCGATCCCCAGGGAGCCCCGGTGATGCTTGACGATCTCGTTGGTGATCGCCAGCCCCAGGCCCGTGCCCCGTCCCTCGGCTTTGGTGGTGAAGAAGGGTTCGCCTACGCGAGCCGCCAGCTCGCTCGGAATGCCGCCGCCGTCGTCGGTGACCACGAACGCGACGTGCTCGGGGCCCCCCTGCACGCGGAGCGCGACGTGACCGCCGGGTCCACACGCGTCGCAGGCGTTCAAGAGAAGGTTCGCCAGGGCCTGCTCGAGGAGGCGTGGCTCGCACGAGATCGACGGGAGCGCCTCCGCGATCTCGGAGTCGAGCTGGACCCCTGCCTCGGCGAAGCGGTGCCCGACGAGATCGACCGCTGCGCTCGCGATCGCGCCAGGCTCGACGCGATCGAACGCCGGAGACTCGCCGCGGGCGAGCGCGAGGAAGCCGCGAATGACCCGCCCGATGCGCTCTCCCTGCTCGAGGATCGCTTGCACGGCGCGCTGCGAGCGCTCGTCCCCCTCGACCCGCGGGCGGAGCTGCTCGGCTCGACCGAGGATCACCCCGAGCGGCGTCGAGACTTCATGCGCGATGCCCGTCGCCAGCGCGCCGAGCGTGGCGAGCTTGTCGGCGCGAACGAGGCGCTCGTCGCTCGCGCGGGCGGCCTCCGCGACGGCGAGCTCGCGCGCCAGCTCCAGCTGCATTCGTTGCTTCCGCAGCGCCAATCCGCCGAAGGCGAGCACCAGCCCGGTGCTCAGAGCGACCGCAAGGATGAGACGCCACTGCACCCGGAGCTCGCGGTCTCGCTCTTCCTGCGCAGAAGCCACGACCGCGACGGTCCACGGGCTCGACGTGCCGTCCGCGACCGAAGCGAGGCCGACCATCGCCGTGCGTGCGGGCAAACCGAGCGAGGCCGCCTCCTCGCGCGAGAGTCGCACCCAGGATGCCCCGGTCCCGATCGCGCTCTCGATCGCCGCGTGGCGTAGGAAGGTCCCGTTGGTGCGCATCAGGCCGTCGAGGCCCCGCCGCGCGAACAGCAGCACGACGTGCCCTGGTTTCTCGATGCGGTGGAGGCCGCCCACGATGGCCGAGCCGGGCGTCGCCCCCTCGACGCTGGAGAGACGGGTCGCCACCGGATCGGCGAGCCCATTCGCGAGCGCGACTTGAGCCGAGGCGAAGTCGGCGAGCGCGGCCGCCGACTCTCGCCGAGCGTCCCAGTAGGCGATCGCCGCGACCGCACACACGGCGAGCACCATCGCGGACCACACGTTCGCCACGCTCCGCCGCGTCCCCGCGGGGCCAGCGAGCGCCGGAGCACGAGCGGGCGTCGTCATCGCGCGGAGCTCGAGCAAGCCATGTGCCTCGTGTGGCGGACCACTCTTTTCGCTCGAATTCATGGAGCGTCGGGAGGGAACGAAGTGGGCACCCGGAGAATTTCCGAATCGCATCCGGAAATTTTCCGAATCCAGGAGGAGCGACGAGGCTGAACACCTTTGAAAGCCACTCGAGCGCTCCTGGCACATGGACTGCACACGGGCCGTGCCATGTCTCGTCCCGTCTCGGCGATACTCACGCTGGCGCTCGCGCTCGTGGCGGCCGCTCCGGCGAGGGCTCAGCCGTCCGCGCCCGAGGCCCTTCCGCGAACGCCGGGCGCGACCGAGTCTCCGGTCGCGCCTTCGGTGCGCGCGATGTCTCTCGGGGAGGCTCTCGCGTACGCACGCGTTCATCAACCTGCGGTGCTCGTCGGGATCGCGCGTGTCGCGGCTGCGAAGGAGGCGGCCAACGTTCCGCGCGCACAGTGGCAGCCACTCGTCGAAGTGAACGCGCAGTTGCTCGGCGCGACGGCGAACAACACGACGGCGTCGTACGTGACCCCCTCGTACATGGACATCCCTCGCATCGGCGGCACCCGCGCGACGTCGAGCGGTACGTGGCAGCCCTACGCCTCGACGTTCGTCGGCGCCGGAATCGTCCAGGAGGGGTTCGACTTCGGGCGCATCGCCGCGCAGACGGCGGCGGCCGACGCGCTCGTCGACGTCCAGCGGCAGGGCTCGGCCAACGCACTTCTCGACGTGACCTACGGAGTCGAAGAGGCCTACTTCGCGACGTACGCCGCCAAGGCCATCCTGAAAGCGTCGGAGGACGCCTATGCCCGCGCGAAGGTGCATCGCGACCTCGCGAAGTCGGGCGTCGACGCGGGCATGCGCTCGCCCATCGAGCTGACGCGCGCGGAGGCCGACCTCGCGCGCTTCGATGCCGGGCGCATCAAGGCGCGTGGGGGCGTGGAGACCGCGCAGGCCGTGTATGCCGCGGCGGTCGGGGTCACGGACGCGGCCCTGGACGTCACGGGAACCACCAACGGGCCGCTCGACCTCCCTGCGCTCAACGACGCCATCGCGCAGGCGAGCGGTCGCGACCCGCGCATCCGTGCGGCGATCGCGCAGCTGCGGATGCAGGAGAACCAGACGCGCGCCGTGCGGGCGCAAGCGCGCCCCGACCTCTCGCTCACCGGAACGATCTCCGGGCGTGCCGGCGGCGCGGCGCCGTCCTCGGGCATCGCCGCGAACCAGGACGGCTGGCTCCCCAACGTTCCCAACTGGGACGTCGGCGTCGTCTTCTCGTGGCCGCTCTTCGATCCCATCGTAAATGCGCGGGCAGAGGCTTCGCACGTGGCCGAGCAGGTCCACCGTGAAGAGCTGAATCAGGTGCGCTTCGACGAAGTCGCGGCGATCCGGCAGGCATACATCGCAGCGTCCGTGGCACGCGAGGCGCTCCCGGCGCTGCAGCAATCGCTGGATGCGGCTCGAGCGAACTACGCGCAAGCCGACGCGCGCTTCCGCGCAGGGCTCGGCACCGCGGTCGAGCTGGCGGACGCCGAGGCCGTGCTCGCGGATGCCGAGATCAACCTCGCGCTGGGCGTGTTCGAGGTCGCGCGGACGCGGGCCGTGTTTGGAAGAAGGATCGCCGAGGCCGTCTAGATGGAACCGACCCTACCCGACGACAACGAACGCGCGCCTGAAGCGGAGGCGCCCGCGGCTCCGCAGAAAGGGTCGCGGCGGATCCCGATGGTCATCGGCGGCGGCGCTCTCCTGGTCCTCCTGCTCGGCGGCGCGCTCGTTCGACACGCCGAGTCCAAGACGAATCAGGTCGCGCTGTCTTCGGAGGCGAAGCCCGTCTCCGTCGTCGAAGCGCGGGCGACCTCGTTTCGCGCGCAACGCACGTACATCGGTCGCCTCGACCCGTGGATCGAGGCCAGCGTCGGTCCGCAGTTCGTCTCCGCCTACGTGGACACGGTGCTCGTGCGGCCCGGCGCGCTCGTGCGGCGAGGCCAGGTTCTGGCGACGCTCGACTGCCGCAACGCGAACGCGATGGCTCGGGCGGTCGACATGCAGGCGCGGGCGCTGGACGAACAGCAGAAGGCGCTCTCCGACGAGTCCACGCGCGTGACGAGCATGCTCGACGGTGGATTCGTCTCGCCGAACGAGGCCGAGCAGAAGAGCGCGCAGAGCTCGTCCAAGGAGGCGGAGCTCCTCGCGGAGAAGGCGAAGCTGATCGGTACCTCGCTGGAGGTGAACGACTGCATCCTTCGCGCTCCGTTCGACGGCGACATCGCCACACGTTCGGTCGACCCGGGTGCGTTCGTGCATCCGGGGACCGCGATCGTCTCGGTGGTCGACCGGACGACGGTGCGAATGACGGCCGACGTGCCCGAGAACGACTTCGGAATCGTGGCTCCCGGGAAGGTCGTCCGGCTCCTCGTCTACGCGACGGGGAAGGAGCTCACCGGGACCATCACCCGGCGCGCGCCTGCGGCCGATCCGGGAACGCGGACGGTCCACGTCGAGGTCGACATTCCCGACCCCACGCGCGAGATCCCCGTGGGGACGACCGGCGAGCTTCGCGTCGACGTGGGCGACCCGGTGGCCGCCACCGAGATCCCGCTCGCCGCCGCGAACGTGACGGATACCAAGTCGACGCTCTACTACGTCGAGGGAGACACGGCGCGCGGCAAGACGTTCGTGGCTCTCGGCGAGGCGCAGGGGGTGCTCTACGCCAGTCCCCGCGATGTCCCGCCGGGGACGCTCGTCGTCACGCAGGGGCGTTCGGTTCTGAAGGACGGGGACCGCGTCGCGTCGAAGACCGAGGTGGAGGCGTCCGATGCCGCCGCCTCGGTGCCGGCAGGACCTGCGGGGGCGAAGCCATGACCGCGCTGTCGCTGCGAAACCCGATCATGATCCTGATGCTCTGCATCGCGCTCGTGGTCTTCGCGGGGGTCGTCACCCCACGAATGCCCATCGACACCTTTCCCGAGCTGACGCCGCCGGTGCTCATCATCGGCACGCTGGCCCCCGGTCTCGGACCGAAGGACGTCGAGAAGACCATCTCCTGGCGCCTGGAGAAGTACGTGAGCGCCACCCCCGGCGTCGATCACGTCGAGAGCCTTTCACGCAACAACTTCAGCGTGATCTACGTCTGGCTCAAGTGGGGCACGGACCTCAGCGCGGCCCAGACGCTCGTGCAGTCGCAGGCCGGGTTCGCGATGGCCGCCGTCCCCAAGTCGCTCGGCGTGCTTCCGCCGTTCGTCCTCCAGTACGACCCGTCGAACGCGCCGGTGATCCAGGTCGTCGTGAGCGGGGAGGGGTACACGGGACCGCAGCTCTACGACTACGCGTTCAACAACGTCGAGCCGCTGCTCGAAGGGATCCCGGGAGTCGCCAGCGCCGCGCCCGACGGCGGCCGGATGCGCCAGATCAACGTCGTCGTCGATCCGGCGAAGGCTCAAGCGCGGAACGTCACGGCGGATGACGTGGCCGCGGCCGTCGCCGGCTCCAACGCGCTGCTCCCCGCCGGAGAGTTCATCGCGCCGAAGTTCGATGCGAACGTCTACACGAACGCGATTCCGAAGCGCCCTTCGACGATCGGCGAAGCGCCGGTGAAGGTCGTGAACGGGCGGCCGGTGCTCATTCGGGACGTGGCGCACGTCGACGACGGTGGGACTCCGCTCACGCAGTCGGTGTCGGTCAACGGCAAGGAGGCGGTTTACCTCAACGTGCTGCGTGTACCGGGCGGCAACACGATCCAGATCGTCGACGCCGTGAAGGACGTCGTCGCGAACCTCAAGGACCTCCCCCCAGGGGTGAAGGTGCAGGCGTTCTTCGACCAGTCGACGTTCGTCCGAACGACCTACGCGGGGCTGAAGAAGGAGATCTTCCAGGCGCTCGTCCTCATCAGCCTCGTGATCCTCCTCTTTCTCCAGAGTGTGCGCGGGACGGTCATCGTCTCGGTCGCCATTCCGCTCTCCTTCGCGATCACGCTCATCGTCCTCTATGCGAGCGGCGAGACGTTGAACGCCTTCACCCTCGGCGGCCTGACGCTCGCGATGGGGCGCCTGGTCGACGACGCGGTCGTCGTCCTCGAGTCGATCCACCGTCACCAGCGCATGGGCATGTCGAACCGGCAGGCCGCGCTAGAGGGGGCGAACTCGGTCGCGCTTCCGGTGCTCGCGTCCACGCTCACGACCATGGCCGTCCTGCTCCCCGTGCTGCTCCTCGCGGGGCTGGCCAAGAAGCTCTTCGCGCCGCTCGCCCTCACCGTCGCGGTGGCGATGATCGCCTCGTATTTCGTCAGCATGATGGTGACGCCGGTGGCGTGCCATTACTTCCTCGGGCACGCCGAGCATGGGCGATTCGGCAAGGCGGTCGAGCAGGCCATCGATCGCCTGGCCGAGGGGTACTCGCGTCTCCTTCGCCACGTGCTCCCGTACCGGCGCACGATCATCGGCGCGTCGCTCGCGCTCGTCCTCGGGGCCGGCTGGGCCGCGACGCGCTTGCCGAGCACGTTCTTCCCGGAGATCGACGAGTCGATGGACCAGATCTACGTGCGGTTCCAGCCCGGCGTGTCGATCGAGCAGGCGTCGGCGAAGCTCAGCGCGATGGGCAAGACGCTGTCGAAGGAGCTCCCCGACGACTGCGTGAAGATGGTCATCGCCAACATCGGGATGCCGCAGAACGCGCGCGCGCTGCTCGTGAGCCCGAACGTCGGGCCCCACACCGGGTACCTGCGCATCGCGTTCACGGACCCGGAGGAGAGAAAGCACTCGCAGGCCCAGCTCGCGGCGGACGCGCGCGCCATCCTGACGCGCGAGTACCCGGGCGTCGAGACGCTCGAGGCCCCCGGCGGGCTGGTCGCCAGCGTGTTTGCCAACGGATACGTCGCGCCGATCGTCGTCGAGGTGCGTGGCGAGAACCTCGACGAGCTCGAGCAGGAGTCGAAGGCCATCGCGGAGGTCGCCAGGACGGTGCCTGGCATGCGCGACGTGAAGGTGTCGCTGCAGCTCGACTACCCGGAGCTGCACGTCGATACGGATCGCGAGAAGGCGGGGCTCGTCGGCGTATCGCTGAAGACCGCGGCCGAGGCGACGCTCGAGGCAACGCTCGGCAACATCAACACGCCCGGCGTGTGGATCGATTCGAACAACGGCCAGTCGTACTACGTCGTCACCTTCTACGAAGGCGCGAAGGTCGCCGATACGCAGCAGATGGCCGGGCTCCCCGTGCGCGTGAGCGACGACGGGCGCTCGGTCCTCCTGGGCGCTTACGCCGACATCCATCGCGGGCTGGGGCCGATCGCCGTGGAGCGCAACCACCTCGAGCGCGCCGCGCACGTGCTGATGATCACCGAGGGGCGCGACATGGGCAGCGCTGCGAACGATCTCGAGACCGCGCTTCACCGCGACGAGAAGACGCGCAACATCCGCTGGTCGTTCGCCGGTCAGATCGAGCTGATGAGGACCACGTTCTCCGGCCTCGGCCTCGCGCTCTGTCTCGCGATCATGGTCGTCTTCATGATCATGGCGTCGCAGTTCAAGTCGTTGCGTCTGCCGTTCGTCATGCTGTTCACCATCCCGGTGTCGCTCGTCGGAATCGTGCTCGCGCTGATGGCCGCAGGGCAGGGGTTCTCGATCCCGGCGCTGATGGGCATCCTCATGGTCATCGGGATCGCGGTCTCGAACGGCATCCTGCTCGTCGACGACGCGAACCGGCGCTTCCTCGACGGGGCCGACAAAGTCGACGCCGTCGTGGCAGGAGCGCGCTCGCGCTTCGTGCCGATCGTGATGACGAGCCTGGCGACGGTGATAGGGCTCCTCCCGACGGCGATGGCGCTCGAGCACGGCTCGGAGGCCAACCAGCCGCTGGCGCTCGCGGTCGTGGGGGGGCTGACGTCGTCGACGGTCCTCTCGCTCTTTCTCGTGCCGGTGATGTTCCTGTTCTTCGCGAAGAAGTCGGCGCCCGAGGGGGAGAGCAAGCAGCTGGTGCCACTCGCGGCCGTCACGAACGGATAGGGAGCCTCTCGTGAGCCACCTGTCGTCCGACCCCGAGCGCTTCTCCCCGGTCCGACCGCGCGTCCTCGCGGCGGGAGCAGCGATGGGGCTCTTGCTCGGGCTCACGACGAGCGGCGGGATCGCGGCCGCGCGAATCACGCGCGGCGCCTTCGAGGTCGCTCTCTTCGCGAACGCGTTGACCACGGCGGTCGCGCTCGTGGCGGTCTTCTTCACGATGCGCCGCGTGCGCGCGGCCTTCGATGCGCGCGTCTCTCGTCGCGCGCTCCTCGCCGCGCAAGTCCTCGGGGCGGTCGTCGGCGTCGTGCTCGTGCACCTGCTCTTGCGTCGCGAGGCGCTGGGCGTCGTGTGGTGGCTCTCGGAGCAACCGGCGCAGTTCGTGAACGATGCGGTCGCCGTCTTCGGGTTCCTCGCGCTCGTGTGGGCGGTCGCCGACGGGCTCGACGCGAAGGTGCTCGTCCTGGCGTTCGTCGGGGTGACGCTCTACCGCGTCACCGCGCCCATGTGGCACGTCGACCAGGCGCCGGGGGGATTCCACTCCTCGGTCCAGGAGATCGTCGTCGCGCAGTTCGTCGGCGCGGCTCTCGCTCTGGGGTTGTTCCGAACGCTTCTCGTTCGCGCCGATCGATGACTTCGTGGCGCGCGAGCGGCCGATCTTTGATGGCGAGACGGTGACTGCTTCGTGACGGGTGCCGCGCATGGCCGCCGCACAATGTGCGCACAAGTACGTCGAATCCCCGCTCGAGAGCGGCTGAAGCCCCCGACCCTCCACACATTTTTAGGGTTGCGCAATGGCTGCGTTCGGCGCATTGGTTTCAATGTTCCAAGTGACGAAGAGGTGACGTAGGGATGGCGCTGCTGGAGCTTACTCGCGCGGAGGGGGGTACGTTTCTCGACGTACTCGACGACGCGACGCTCAGCGACGCGCGCGTGAGGCTCGAGGTCCACGACGCTTCCCGGCTCGAGTGGAGCATCTCGATTCCGCTCCCCGAGCGGCGCAGGCTCCCGTACGCCATCGACGTCGAGCTCGAGATCCCGTCGAACGCGTTCGCTCCGCACGCTCCGTGGGACCAGCTCCAGTCGTTCACGCGGCTCGACGGCCCCGAGCTCACCTATGGCGCGGCCGACCCCGTCACGATCGACGGGCTCCGTCGCCACGCGCTCGCCGTCGCCAACAAGCTCGCGCGCGCGAGCGACGGCTTCTCGCGTCACTGCCTGCTGGCGGGCTCCCTCTTCGCCGTCGCGCCGCGGCGCGACCTCGAGGAGGGGTTGAGCCTTTGGCTCGATGCCGCCCGCGCGACGGCCGCAGAGGCGCGCGCCGGGATCGCGACCCCGGACGACCACGCCGACGAAGCGATCGATCGCGAGCGCGATCTCGTGGACGAGTACGTGAGCGTCCGCCTTCTCGAAGCTCTCGCGGCGGCGGAGCGGTCACTCGGTCAACTACGCGAGTCGCGCAGCCCGCACGTCCCGGCGATGCGTGAGGCGATCACCGCAGCCGAAGAGCGCGTTGCGGCGAGCCTCGGTGAGGAGCTCGAACGTCGGAGCGTGCGCGGATGGATCTGCGGCGACATGGCCTCGCCCGAAGCGCTCGAGCAGTATCTCGACCGGGCGAGCCGTCTGAAGAAGCACTTCCAGGAGGTGCTCTTCCTCGAGCCGGAGACGTTCCACGTAGCCGAACGCCTCCATCACTGGGTCGCGGGCGCCGCAGCGGTGCTCGCGTCGACCTGGGCCTTCGCCTGGCAATTGTTCCTCGCGCACCGGACGCCGACGACCGAAGCGCGCCTCGGGTCGGGCCTCATTCTCGTGCTCATCGTGGGCGGGCTCGTCTATGCAGCGAAGGATCGCATCAAGGAGGTCGGGCGTTCGTGGATCTCCGGGAACGTGCACCGGTTCTACGCTCAGCGCGTCGCTCGCTATCGTGCGCCCGCGCGCAGGCTCCCCACCCGTGACGTCATCGTCAAGGCGCGCGAGTCGTGCGGGCAGGCGCGGATGACGCGGCCCGATCCGCTGAACCCCGAGAGCGGAGCCAGCGTCCCCGCGACGATGATCCGCTATTCGCACCGAGGCACGGTGTTCCCGCGCGCAGAGCTCTCGCGCCAGGGCGTGCGGCGCATCAAGCACGTCTTCCGCTACGATCTTTCGCCGCTCTTCACGCGGCTCGACGATGCCGTGAAGCCCGTACCGGTGCTCGACCCCGAGACCCGCCGGGTGCGCTTTGCCGCGGCGCCGCGCTGCTATCGCTTGCCGGTGTCCGTGCGGGTCCGCTGCGGAGGCGTCTGGCAAGAGGAGCGAGCGACGCTGGTGCTCACCAAGCGCGGCCTCGAGCGCCTCGAGCGAGAAGAGACCGACGAGAGCTCGCTCGAGCTGTTCTGACTGACGGCGCCGAGGGCTCCCCAGATCACGGGCAGGCCGTGGAAGCTCCCTCGCAAGCGTCGTCCCAGAGGCAGTAGCCGTTGTAGCAACCGAACAGGGGGCAGCTTCCGGGATCGGTGGCGCTGCAGCTGAACGCGCTCGGACAGTTTCCCGAGGCAGGGCACGGCGTCTCACCCGTCACGCCGCCGACGACACCGCCGTGCGCGCCGCAAAGCCCGTGAAGCACGGTGCACGTCTGTTGTGTCCAGCACGCTCCGCCATTGCACGTTTGCCCTTCGGCCTCGGTCGTCCCGTCGACGCAGGTGCACGTGACGTTGGGGCACGCACCGGCCGACCCGCAGGGGGCGCCCGAGTCTCCGCTGGCGGTGCCTCCGTTCTTGCTGCTGCACGCAGGTGACGCGGCGATCGAGAGCGAGACGAGGAGGGTCGCGAGCGTCGAGCGGTTCATGCGTGGACCCTAACAGACGAGTGGGGCGGCTCCCGATTCACGGGTAACTCACCTCGACGAACAGCCCACCCACGACCGACGGGCACCCGAAACGCCTCTTGCCCAGCGACGTCGACCACGAGCGGGCGCAATAGCGCGTCGATCGCGCCGCCCACGGCCACCTCCGCCGCGCCGACAGGCACGCCATAGCGCACCGCCGCCGTCGCCCCTGCCGTCGTCCCCGTGAGCGAGCCCCCGTCCGCATTGGCCCAGAGAATCCGACCGTTCGCGCCCACACCCAGCTCCAGATGTTCGACGAGCGTGTAGTCCACGCGTGCGATCGCGCGCAGCCCCCACGCGTTCGCCCCCTCGGCGCTTCCGACGGTCCGCAGGACGCCTGCGAGGATCGTGGCGTGCCATCGAGCCCCGAGGAGGATCCGCACGCCGCCGTGTCCACCGACCGCGACGACGACGTGGCCGGACCAAAGCTCGCCGTCTCCGCCGATGCTCGCCGCGACGTTCCCGCGGCTCGCACCGGCGTCCGGCGCGGGAAGGTCGGGCGTGGGCGGGATCGCGATCGGCGCAGGGCCGGGCGCCACGGGAGCCGGAGCGCGTGATCGCTCCCACTCGGTGAGCAGGTCGTGCAGCCCGCGAAGAATGGAATCGACCGCGCCCGCCGCCGCCGCGTCCAGCTCGATCGCGCGCTCCGACCGCGGCTCCCCGCGCGGTTGCCACGAGACGAGCGCTCGCGCGGCGTCGCAGGCGATCGTCACGTTCCCCTCCGGCAGCGACTCCGAGACGAGATCCGCGCGCGCCCGCGCCTCGAGCAGGGCGCCCCCTTCCGCCAACAGCTGGGGACAGTCGATGCGCAGGTCGACCGAGGTCGTCTGCGCTCGCCCCGGCGTGGCGACCGAGACGACCGCGACTGCGGTCGCCATCGCCGCGAGCGGGCGCGTGCACATCGTCAAAAGATAGAGGAGGCTGTCTCGGTACGGTCCCCTTTCGCGCTCCAGCCCAAAATCGTCCGGCTCGACAGCCATCGGGCGCGGGGTACGGGAACTAACAGCTAGAAGCCCTTGGAACGAGCCGAACGCAGCGTCATCGTGGGGGACTCCCCCGTGCCGGCCCCCCGGGCCGTCGCGTCGGCGCCAGCGGTCAGGCCGGAAGAGGTCTTCGCGCTCGTCTACCGTCAGATTCGCAAGCTGGCCGGTCCGCGAGACGTCGATGAGCTGACGCAGCTCGCCGCCGAGCAGGTGCTTCAGAGCCTGCCGCGGTTCGAGGGGAGGTCGCAGCTGTCGACCTGGACGTTCCGCATCTGTTACCTCACCGTTCGCAAGCACGACCGCTGGTACCGGCGATGGCTTCGCCGCTTCACGCTCACCTCGGACGGCGAGCTGCCCGAGCGCGAGCGCCAGGACATGAGCGCCCCGGACGATCGCGTCGAGGAGCAGCGCCGCGCGCAGCGTTTGCGGCGCGCGCTCGAGGAGCTCTCCCCCAAGCGGCGAGACGTCATCGTCCTGCACGAGATCGAGGGGCTCTCGATCGAAGAAATTGCGCAGATTGTGGGCGCAGCGCCCGTGGCCGTCCGCTCGCGCCTTCGCGATGGACGGAAGATGCTCGCGACGATCCTCGCGAATGATCCCTATTTCGGCGACGAAGCGTGCCGGATGGAGGAAACCCGATGAATCCGTTCGATCAAGCTGACGAGGAGGCGGTGGCGGCCGAGCGAGCGAGGCGCGTGGCGCTCGTTCTGCGCGCGGAGGAGCCGAGTCGCGCGGAGGTGCTCGCGGCACACGCGCGGTTCGTGTCGCGCCGACGCCGAGCGCGCACGGTTCGCGCGGTGCCGTTCGCGCTAGGTTTCGTCTCGCTCCTGCTCTCGGCGTTCGCGCTGGCGGCGGGCGTTCGGTTCGTCGCGACGCACGACATCCTTCGCGTGCTGGCCCCATCGCTCGCGACGCCAGCGGTCGATGTGCCCGCGCCCCGAACGCGCGGAGCCGCGCGGCGGCTGCGTACCGGGAATCCTGCGATGCCGCCCGCAGCCGACGACGACGTCGCTGTGGAGCCGGAGCTCTCGCCGAGCGCGGAGTCTGCGCTGCCGCCGGTGCCCGTAGTCGAAGTACCGGCCGTCGTCCCCGCGCCATCCGCGGCCGTCGTGCCGCCTCCGACGCGAACACCAGCGTCGGGCCGCACATCGCACGCGCCTACGCCTCCACCGCCGGCGCCGAGCGCCGCTCCCCAGACCGGTGACGTGGTCGAGGTCGTGAGCCCGTGGACCGTCGCCGCGAAGGCGATGCGCGCCGGCGACTACGTCGCGGCCGAGCGTGCGTTCGGACAGCTGGCGAACGGGTCCGACCCGCAGCAGCGTGACGAGGCTCGCCTTGCACGCGCCCAGGTGTGGTTGGCTCAGGGGCGCGCGTCGGACGCGCGGCCGGAGCTCGAGGCGCTCTCGGCCTCGGGTGCGACGCCCCTCGTGCGTCAGCGCGCGCAAGACGAGCTTCTCAAGATTTCGGGCAGCTCAATTCCGCGACCTGCGGGAACGAACTCTCCATGAAGCGATCGATCGCCGTCGTTCTCTCGTCTCTCACACTCGCAGCCTGCGCCCCCAAGATCCTCGACCTCGCCTCCGACGGCGGCTCCGGTGGGTCCGGAACGCGCACCGATGGCTCGACGCCTGCGTCGATGGCACACGTGCAGGCGCAGAAGATCGACCTCTTGTTCATGATCGACAACTCCGCGTCGATGGGGGACAAGCAGGTCTATCTTCAGGCCGCGATCCCCGAGCTCATTGATCGGCTCGTGAGGCCGTCCTGCCTCGACGCCAGCGGCAATCCGCAGGGCCCCTCGACCGTCAACGGAACGACCGACGGCGTGTGTCCTTCGGGGCAGACTGTGGAGTTCCCGCCGGTGCACGACATGCACCTCGGTATCGTGAGCTCGTCCCTCGGGCCGCGGCTCGGGGATCAGACGTCGGCCGGCGCGTCAGGCGGTGCCTGCCTTTCCACCGCCACGGTCATGATCGGCGGCCAGAGCGTTCCGGCCAACAACGACGATCAGGCGCATCTCCTCGACCGAACGGGGAACACGCCGACGACGGGGAATCCGGTGACCGGGACGTCGACGGATGCGCCCGCACCGGACGACTTCCTGGCGTGGTTTCCGACCGTCTCGGAGAATGCCGGTAAGGCGGGCCCCGCGGGCGTCCCTGCCGTGACGAGCGAGACGCAGCTCGACAGCGACTTCAGTGACCTCGTGGGCGGCGTTCAGTCGTTCGGGTGCGGGATCGAGTCGCAGCTCGAGAGCTGGTACCGCTTCCTGATTCAGCCGGATCCGTACGCGTCGCTCAGCCTCGACCAGAACATGCATGCGCAGTGGGTGGGGGTCGACACGGCGATTCTCCAGCAGCGGCACGACTTCCTGCGCCCCGACTCGCTCGTCGTCATCATCGATCTCACCGACGAGAACGACTCCGAGATCGACGTGCGCGCCGTCGGGGGGCAGGGGTACCTGTTCATGAGCACGGCGTTCGATCCGCCGCGCGGCACCTCGGCGTGCGACTCGAACCCGGGTGCGTCGGACTGCACGACGTGCGCCCACGGCGTGGCCTACCCGGACGGCGGGGTCGATCCGTGTACCGGTGACCCGTACCAGGACAAGTACGACTGGGGCTACGACCTCAACCTTCGCCACGTGCACATGAAGGCGAAGTACGGGCTCGATCCGCAGTTTCCGATCAACCGCTACCTCAACGGTCTCACGTCCGCGACGGTGCCCGATCGGAACGGCGAGTACCCCCCGGGCGTCGAGGGCGACGGCGGAAGCTACGCGGGGGTCAACGATTGCACGAACCCGCTCTTCGCGGCCTCCCTCCCCGATCCCGCGTCGGACTTCGCGCCCGACGGCTCCAACGTGACCACGATCGACCCGACCACGCTCTGCAAGCTCACCCCGGGTGGTCGCCCCGCGAGCAACGTCTTCTACGCCGTCATCGGCGGAGTCCCCCACCAGCTCCTTCACTACGACCCCAACAGTGCAGCGAACAGCCAGCTCACGCAGGCCGACTGGGTGAAGATCCTCGGGAACGATCCGGAGAACTACGACTACACGGGGATCGACCCGCACATGGTCGAGTCGCAGACGCCTCGCAACGGTACTCCCCTCGATCCGAGCAACGTGCTCGCCCCGCCGACCGCGGCGAACACGGCCGATCCGATCAACGGGCGCGAGTGGATCACCAACGAGGGGGCGCACGCCGACCTCAACGTCGACCTCGAGTACGCCTGCATCTTCCCGCTCGCGACGCCGCGCGACTGCACGAATGCCGACAACTCGCTCGCGTGCGACTGCTCGACGATGCCGGGCGTGCTCGACGGGGGCGAAGTCTCGCCCGTGTGTGACCCGGTGACGGTCACGCAGCAGGACTACGCCAAGGCCTATCCGACCGTCCGCGAGCTGCTGCTGGCGAAGAAGCTGGGGACGCAGGGGATCGCGTCGTCGATCTGTCCGACCGACATCGTGGACAATGCGAGCGGCACCGACGCCCTCTACGGGTATCGGCCCGCAGTCGACATGATCGTGAGGCAGGTCAAGTCGTCGCTTTTGCCGTGAGCCCGTGCGCTTGCGCGGCGTGACCGCCATCAAGCTCCCACCTGTGGGGGATCACGCACGAGTCGCCTCTGCGGTGCAGACCGCTTGAAGCGTGCCACACTTCGGATTCGCCCATCTCGGGCGCCACGAGGTTCGGTTCATGCTCCGCAGGGAACGCGCAACCACGGGCCAGCACGCGCGATCGCGATCGTCCGCTCGAGTCGGCGCCGCCACGCTGTTCGCGGTCGGTGCGCTGCTCGCGTGTGGCGGGCGTCTCGCCCCTGGAAGCGCGCCGGTCAGCACGACCGGCGGTGACGACGCGGGGAGCAGCGAAGCGGGGGGCGTCTGCACGGCGAGCGTCTCCACCGACGTCAACAACTGCGGTTGGTGCGGCAACGTCTGCAACATCGGCGACTCGTGCGTCGAAGGGGTCTGCCTTTCGCCTCCGCTCGACGCGAGCCTCGCGTGCTCGGGACGCGCCGTCGGCTGCGGGCCCGAGCAAGCGTGCTGCGAGGAACACTGCACCGACCCGACCACCGATCCGCTCAACTGTGGAGGGTGCGGGGTCGTGTGCACCGGCGGGGAAGCGTGCATCGAGTCGAAGTGCGGCGGATGCTATTTCGGTCAAACGTGCACGGGCACGCAGGCGTGCTGCCCGTCGACGGGGTGCGCGGACGTCGAGACCGATCCGAAGAACTGCGGCTCTTGCGGCTGGCAGTGCCCCACCGGTGACGCCTGCGTCGGCGCGACGTGCGTCGCGCGCTGCAACGAAGCAGGGGCGTGCCCTGCCAACGAGACGTGCTGCGCCGACGGTTGCATCGCGACCCAGTCGGACCCCGCGAACTGCGGCGGCTGCGGCGTTCAGTGCGGCTCGACCGCCACGTGCATCGACGGCTCGTGCGCTGCCAACGAGGGGGCGTTCAACCCGACGGCGAACCCGACGTACCTCACGCCGGGCGGTCACGTCTTCTCGACGATCAACGTACCCGCAGGGGTCACCGTCTACGTCGCGGGCGCGGGGACGCAGTCGGGGACGCTCGATCTGCGCGCGACGGGGGCCATCGAGATCGACGGAACGATCGATCTCTCGGGGGGACCCGGAACCCAGAGCACCGTCGTCTCGCTGGGCGTGCCCGCGGTGGGGCGCGGAGGGAACGGCGGATTCACGGGTGAGCCCTATGCGAGCGGGGCGCAGCCTCTGGCCTGCTGGCTGGGAGGGGGCAACTCCGGCGCGCTCGGCCTCTCCGTCGCGGCGACCCAGGGCACGTGCGGTGTCCCCTCGACCACGACGTGTCTGCCGGTCTTCCCGAAGCAATACGGACGCCCGGCGCCCAACCTCGTGCTCGCCGATGCCGGTGAGCCGCGGTCCGCGTATACGGTCTTCACCGCTACTCCCGCGATGTCCGGCGGCGGGGCGGGGGTGTTCACGGGCTTTCGCGCGTACGGCAGCGGAGGCGGCGGCGCGGCCGGCGGAGCCCCCGGCGCCGAGGCCGACACGCTCGCCTACGAGTTCGATTGCAGCGGCGTCGCCGGTGGCGGCGGCGCGGGCAACGGACAGGGTGGCTTTGGCGGGGGAGCCCCCTACGACGGTACGGCCGGTGTGCTCGGCGCGTCGCAGTGCGGAGACGAGGCCTATCCCGGGGCGAGCGTCGGGGGCGGTGGCGGGGGGAGCATCGGTGCGATGGCGGCAGCGGACCTGGCCGTGACCTCGACGTTCCAGACCGGCTCGGGAGGTGGGGGGGGGAGCGCCGACTACGCGGACCGTCCGTACTCCGGAGGCACCTCGGGGGGCGGTGGCGGCGGCGGCGCGCTCAAGCTCGAGACGACGTCCACGATCACGATCACCGGGCAGCTCCGCGCCAACGGCGGCGCGGGTGCCGACGCGTTCCTCGGTACCCCAGCGACGGCGGTGGAAGCGTGTGATCCGGAGCCCGGGGCCGCGGGCGGAGGGGGCTCGGGCGGCGTGATCTATCTGTCAGCGCCATCCATCGTGGTCGCGTCGTCCGCGACGATCTCGGCGGTCGGCGGAGCCGGCGGAGCGCAGAGCGCGTTCGCCACCGGGGGAGCTGGTGGAGCCGGCGGCCTGGGACGCATCCGGTTGAGCGTGAAGACGACCACGTGCTCCCTCAGCGGCACGTTCCAGCCGCCGCTCGCCAGCGGCTGCCAGCCCACGTCGGGCGGGAAGTCCGGCGCCGTGTACATCGACACCTACCCGAACTGAGTTGCATGGAGGGTCACGCCTTGTTCGCGTCGTCATCAACGTCTCCGGCTCACGCCGTGGCATCGCCCGGATCGCGCGCTCGACGCGCCGCCGCGGTCGCTCTGTGCGGCGCGCTCGCGCTCCTCGCCGGATGCGGCACGCGCACCGAGCTCTTCGCGACGCCCGACCTCGCCGACGCCGGGACGACGCACCCCGCGTGCGATCCGACGACGCAGCGGTGCGACGTCGTCGATTCGGGTCCGTGCTCCTCCGACCTGAACATCGACGTCAGGAACTGCGGCGCGTGCGGCAACGTCTGCCCCCCCGACGATGCGTGCGTCGCGGGCGTGTGCACAGGGTGCGGCGATACGTGCGCGGACGGCGACTCGTGCTGCGCGACGATCAGCGCGGCCACCGGGGCGAGCTGCGTCGACACGATGACCGACGTGCGCAACTGCGGAGCGTGCGGGTACCTCTGCTCGGCCCTCGACACGTGCATCGACGGCGAGTGCGTCCCGGTGCCCTGCCCGCCGGGAGGCTGCGCCAAGGGGCTGACGTGCTGCTTCGGCGGGTGCGTCGATACGACGAACGATCTGTTCAACTGCGGTGGCTGCGGCACCACTTGCTATTACGGCGGGTCGTGCCTGAACTCGCGCTGCCCGGTGACGTGCAACGAGACGCTGGAACAGTGCTCGTCCGCCGAGACGTGCTGCCGGAGCGGATGCGCCAATCTCCTGGAGGATCCGAATGACTGCGGCGGTTGCGGCGAGCCGTGCCCCAGCGGCGATGTCTGCGTCGGCGGGGAGTGCTTCGTCGCGTGCGGTGACGACGCGGGGACGTGCGCTGCGAACCAGAGTTGCTGTTCCGCGGGGTGCACGGACACGCAGACCGATTCGCAGAACTGCGGCGGTTGCGGCGTTCAGTGCGGAGCGACGGCGCACTGCGCGGCCGGCGTGTGCACGGCGACGAACGACGGCGCGTTCGATCCGACCGTGAACCCCACGTACCTCACGCCGGGCGTGCACACCTACTCGACGATCACGGTTCCCGCGGGGGTCACGATCTACGTCGCCGGCGGCGGAGCGCTGTCGGGCACGCTCGATCTGCGCGCCACCGGCGCGATCGAGATCGATGGGACGATCGATCTCTCCGGCGGCCCTGGAGCCACGAGCACGCTCTCGTCGGCGAGCGTCGGATCGGGGAGCGCCGGCGGCGGTGGCTTCACCGGTGAGCCGTACGCAACGGCGGCTCTCTCCCCCGCCTGCGCATTCGTGGCCGGAAACCCGGGTCAGCTCGGCATGGCCGTCTCGGGGACCGCGGGGACGTGCACGGTCGCGTCCACGAGCGCGTGCACGGCGTCGATCTCGGCGACCGCCGCGCTCTTCGCCGCTCCTCCCGCCGCGTATGGAGGTGGAGGCGGAGTGTTCACCGGTTACCGCGCGTACGGCGGCGGTGGAGGGGGCGCAGCGGGGGGCGCTCCGGGCTGGCCGGGGACCGCGCTCGCGACCGAGACCGATTGCAGCGGAGCGACGGGAGGCGGAGGTGCGGCGCAGGGGAGCGGCGGCGCCGGTGGCGGCGCTCCGTACGATGGGGTCGCCGGAGTCGTCGGGCAGACCGAGTATTGCTCGGGGACGCCTGCGAGCGTCGGCGGAGGGGGCGGCGGAAGCATCGGCGCGGCCGCGAGCGCGGACCTCGCGGTGTCGACGACGTTCCAGACCGGCTCGGCTGGCGGCGGCGGCAGCGCCGACTACACGAGCCAGGGGGTCTTCGGTGGGACCTCGGGCGGGGGCGGGGCGGGGGGAGCGCTCGAGCTCGAGACTCCGTCGACCATCACGATCACGGGGAAGCTCCTCGCCAATGGAGGCGCCGGAGGCGACGCTTTCGTCACAACGAACTGCACGTCGGGGGCTGCGGGAGGCGGAGGCTCGGGCGGCGTCATCTATCTTTCGGCACCGTCCGTCAGCGTCTCGTCCTCCGCCACGATCTCCGCGCTCGGCGGGGCCGGAGGAGCCAAGAGCTCTTATGCGACCGGCGGAGCGGGAGGGGCGGGTGGCCTCGGGCGCATCCGATTGAGTGTTGCTCAGGCAACCTGCTCGATCAGCGGGACGCTGAGGCCACCGCTCGGAGCGGCCGGGTGCGTACCGTCGACGACGGGAACGGCGGGCGCGGTATACGTGGGGGCGTATCCGAACTAGCGCGCGTCACGGCGACGTCTGCGTCTTCAGCCAGGCGTAGATGTTGGCGAAGTCTTGCGCGTTGATCGGGGTCTTCGAAGGGTCGAGCTTCCCGGTCCACTGCGCCATCGGCGCCCGCAGCGCCACGCCCCTGTTGTCCATGTCGGCCTGTGCGGCCATGCCGAGCAAGGGCGCGCTCCACGCAGGATCGCTCGCGAGGTTTCCGGAGTCGGCGACGTCGTTCAGGCCCGGCGCCGGGTACGGGTAGTCGGTGCCGTCGATGCTGTAGATGGGCGCGCCGTCGACGAGGTAGAGCCCGCCATCGGTCAAGAGCATGGGCGGGGTGCCGGCCGCCGAGAACCCGTGACAGTCGACGCAGTTGAACCACTGCAGGTACAGGTTCGCGCCGGAGTCGGGGTCGCCCACGGGGGCGGGGAGAATCGACACCACCGCCGAGAGCGTTCCCGCGTCGGCGAGGGACGCCACGACCGTCACGCTGGCGTCGGCTTCGGTCCCCTGCGCGACCACGAACAGCACGCCGGGCTGTAGCGGCGTGCGGTACGGATTCAGGACATAGAAGGCCAGTGGTTGGTTGCCGGCGTCGGGAATGACGCTGTTCGGTCCGGCGTCGTCGGGGTTCTGCGGGATGACGGTCTGCGGCGCGATCCAGCTCACCGTCGTCCCCGCGGGGAGAGCGCGCGTCGTGCCGTCGCTCAGAGTGAAGACGACGGCGAGCGGGACCGCGTCACCGGGGGCCCCCTGCAGCGGTCCGCCGTTGGTGTTCACGATCGTCATTCCCGTTACGGCCGCGTCGATTCCGGCGTCGGTGATTGCGGCGTCGTCGCTGGCGTCGCTCATCGAAGAGTCGACCGAGGGGGCCGAGTCCTCGGCCGAGAACACGTCGCTGAACGCATCCGTGGCGCCGCCGTCGTCAGTGGTCGTGCCGTTCGAGCCGTTGGAGCAGCCGCCCAGACCCCGCGCCAGGCCTTCGCACATCACGAGGGGGAAGACGGCGAGCCATGCGGGTCGGTTTCGCATCATCACGGTCGTACGCGTTCGCGCGCTCCTGGGCAAAGGGGCGCGTGTCGGCGATTTCGGCATGCGCCGGGGGGACCCCCATCGCACCGCGGCGACCGCGCGGGCCGTCCTTCAGATCCGTCGCGAGCTGCGGTCCAGAAGGGGCATGACCTTCGCCTCGTTACTCGCAGTCCTATCGGTGTCGCTCTTCGCGTCGGGGTGCGCGACGCTCCCGCTGGGGATCATCGGAGCGGTCGCGTTCACAGTCCCGATCAGGCCGCCGCGCGCCGAGGCGGAGGGTGAGCGACCGCACGAGCCGGTTCGGGCGCAACGCGAGTGAGATTCTGAAAGCCCGCGTAGGCGGAGAGATCGCGGAGAGTGAGCAACGCGCCGGCTAGTGTCCCGAGTCCATGATTCCTAGTTGAATCCATGGCAGCGTGCGCTCGTCAGACGCGACATGAAAAGTCGAGGACGAAGAGGCCCGCAGGTAACGCTAACGGCCGAGGATCGAGAGAC
>Ga0302157_10000178_pt1 | contig 82037 bp, 68 predicted proteins | sample I_Bog_N3_3_FD_193502 | JGI IMG/M metagenome (GOLD analysis project Ga0302157, IMG submission 193502) | Peat permafrost microbial communities from Stordalen Mire near Abisko, Sweden - I_Bog_N3_3 | ecosystem: Environmental > Terrestrial > Soil > Wetlands > Peat | place: Sweden: Abisko, Stordalen... | reverse complement strand
ATTGATCACGTCGAGGTGTTGCGCGGACCGCAGGGCACGTTGTTCGGCAAGAACAGCCTGGCCGGCGCCGTGCAATACGTCACCAAGGCCCCGGCCGACGCCTTCAACGTGAAATTTTCCACGACCGTCGGCGATTATCACCGCTTCGACGTATCGGGCACCGCGGACATTCCGTTGAGCGATACGTTGCTGACCAAATTTTCCATCGCCCACGTCACGCGCGGCGGCTACCTGCGAAGCACCACCGTCAACCAGGATTTTGGCAGCGAAGACGATTTGATCGCGCGAGCCGATATCCTGTGGAAGCCCAATGATCACTTCAACTGGCGGTTCATCGTCGAACAAGACAATATCGGCACCAACGGCAACGCCACGACGTTGTGGGGCTTGAGCTTCTCGTGCGCGCCTATTCCCTCGGCGGGCGGCAATCCGGGCGCTGCGTGTCCCTATGTCGGGGCCTCGACGCACGGCGCGCCGCAGCTGGCGATCAGTCCGAATTCCCTGTACGGCATCAGCCAGCAGTGGCTGACCGCCAGCAACTACCAGGGGCCGGAACTGTGGACCGACGCCACCAATTACACGACCATCATCAATTACGAATTCAACAGCAATTGGGCGGTCAAGGGCATCGGCAGTTATCGCAACCTGCAAAGCGAGAACTTCGAAGACTTCGCCTCGATCGGTGTCGACATGTTCGAGGGCGAAAACACCAATGTGATCGACGAGACCACCGGCGAAGCGCAGTTGCTGTTCAACAGCGACCGGCTGAACGGTACGACGGGCGTCTATTACTACAAGGACTACCGGCGCTATCGGCGTAACAACTGGTTCTCCAATGAGTTGGATCTCGACGTCAACGCGGCGGACAATGCGGCGGCCAACGCGGCTTTCGGATTGCCGGCCGGCACCATCAAACATTTCGGAGCGCCGAACCCCGACCAGCTGACGTATTACAACATTCACGGAATCGCGGGATACACGGAATGGACCTGGAAGGCCACCGATGCGCTGTCGCTGACCGCCGGCGTGCGCTACAACCGCGACACCACGGTCGACATCGCCTACGTCCCCGCGAATCCGATACCGGCGGTTTGCTGCGTGCCTTCGACCAGCTTTGCGACCGCTGGTTTGCTCGGGCCGCCGGTGGATGCCGTGTTCACCAACACCGCACCGCGTCTGGTACTGCAATATCAATGGACGCCGACGGTGATGACCTATGCGCAGTACTCGGAAGGCTTCAATCAGGGCGGCGGCACCCAGACCGGTCAGGGGGCCGCGGAGCGGATCACGCCGTACGCGCCCGAAACCCTGAAGAACTACGAAGTGGGCATCCGCTCGGATACCTTCGAGCACACCCTGCGCCTCAACGCGTCGGTATTCTACAGCCAATATGAAAACGTGCAGGTCACCGAGGACATCGATTTTAATTCGGTGACCGCGAACGCCGGCAAGGGCACGTCCGAGGGCGTGGAACTCGAGGGTACGTGGGTGGCCACCAAGGAATTCAGCGTCGCCTGGGGCTTCGGCTATCTCGACTCGAAACTGACCGAGGTGCCGGCGAGCAGCGGCATTCTGGTGGGCGCACCGCTGCCGTTCGCGCCGAAATACTCCGCGACGCTGGCCTTGCAGTACGACACACCGCTGCCCAACGGGGCGGCCTTGACGCTGCGCGCGGACGAGGGCTATACGACCTGGGTGAATACCGGCGTGGATGCGAGTTCGGTCTACATCCCCGGCTACGGACTGCTGGGCGCACGCATCATCTATCATCCGGCCGATCCCCATTGGAATGCGCAGTTGTATGGCACCAATCTGCTCGATACGTACTATCGGCTGAACGGCTATAACATTCCGCCGTTGGGCGCGTTCAATTCGGGCGCGGTGGGTATTCCGCGCATGTTCGGACTGACGTTCAATTTCAAGTTCCAATAATGTTTCGCCGTTGAGTCGGAATCGATGCGGCGCTGACCCCGGGATGGCCGTGGCTTCCCGTGGGCTCAGCGCCGCTTTTTTGCGCCGCCGTGCGCAATTGCATGAACCATCCGGAGAAACCATGCCGTTGATATCGAGGCCGTCAGCCGCCGTCATCGCCGTCATCGCCGTCATCGCCGCCGGCGCCCTGTGCGCTTCCGCCGGCCACGCGGCGGTACCGGTGCCCGCGGACGCCGCCCGCGCCGCCATCGAGGCCTCCGCCCAGGCGCTCGGCGGACTGGAGCGGCTGCGGGCGGTGAAGAACATCACGCTGATCGGCTACGGCAACTACGCGTACCAGTTCGGCGGCGGCAACGTCACGGCGTCCCTGCATGCCGCGCAGCGGTACCAGGCGGCCAATGACCTGCGCCGCGTGTTCGATTTCGAGCACCACCGCTTCCAGCAGAAAGAGCGGCGCAACATGTCGTTCACCTTCGCCCTGGCGGCGCTCACGAGCTGGGCGCCCTACGATCAGATCCTGGACGGGGATCTGGCCTTCGATATCTCGCCGGACGGCAAGGCGTCGCGCATTCCGCGCTTCACGCAGACCGCCTGGCAGGTCGACGGCCTGCACATGCGGCGCATGTGGATGCTCAACAACCCGGTGGCCTTGGTTCTGGCCGCCCTCGATCCGGGTTCCACGTTGGGCAATCTGCGCACCGAAAAGGACTCCGACGGCGATCTGTCGGTGATGGATCTGACGCTCCGGACGGGCGACAAGCTCACGCTCGCGCTGTTCGCCGCCAGCCATCTGCCGGCGTTCGTGCGCTGGGTCAATCCGCACAACAACTTCGGCCAGTTGACCTTCACCACGCATCTCGAGGGCTACGTGCCGGTGGACGGCCTGCTGCTGCCATTGAGCTACCAGACCACGATCGACTGGCGCAACATCGATTATTTCGACGTGCACGTCGACGGCTACGTGATCGACGGCCCGATCGACGACCTGGCGGCGCCCGCGGCCGTGCGCGCGGCCCCTGAGCCGGTGTTCACGCCGAAGCCGGTCACGGCCAAAGCGATTGCCAAGGGCGTCTGGTACATCACCGCCGGCACCCAGGGCACCGCGGTGTTCGAGTTCGAGGATCATCTGGCGCTGTTCGACCTCAATCAGAAGGACTACGCGAAACAGGTGATCGATTTCGCGAAAACGCTGGTCCCGGGCAAGGCGCCCACGCAGCTCATCACCTCGCATCAGCACCTGGATCACGTCGATGGCATCCGGGTGGCCGTGGCCGAGGGGCTGACCGTGATTTCCCGGCGCGCCAACGAACGCATCATCCGCGAGATGGTCACGCACCCGTCACCGGACTATCCGGACGAACTGACCCGGCACCCGCGCGCCCTGAAGTTCATGCCGGTGGACGAACATCTGCGCCTGGCGGACCGGAGCATGACGGTGGATGTCTATTGGGCACGCAACAATTCGCACATGGCCGACGGGCTGTTCGCCTACGCGCCGGCCACCAAGATCATGGCGGAGGCGGACATCGCCACCGCGGCCCACGACTACCAGTACTGGGCGGACAATTTCATGGACGACCTGGACTACTACAAGATCGACGTCGACACCCTGCTGCCGGTGCATTTCCCGCCGATGAACAAGGCCGAGGTGATCGAATTCATCAAGGAGGGCGTCAAGGCGGCGCGCGAGAACTGCGCGGCGCAGCTGGCGAAGGGCGCCTACCACATCGGCTGCCCGGTGCTCACGCGGCGCTATTGACGATCGCGGGGGTCAAGCCCATCGTTAACGAGCCCATCCACCAACCATCGGGGACATCAGTTTCATGAAGCGCTCATTCATCCACACCGCCGGTCTGCTGCTCTGCGCGAGCCTGGCGGGCGGCGTCAGCCGGTCCGCCGATTCGCCGTGGATCACCTTGCTGGATGGCTCGGCCCCGGACACCTTGAAGAATTGGAGCCGCATCGGCGTGGACAACTGGAGGATCGAGGACGGTGCCGTGGTGGCCGACAAGCGCATCGTCAACGACGACAATTTCCTGATCACGAACAAGGCCTATGCCGACTTCGAATTGCATGCGGAATTCTGGGTGGATGCCGCCGCCAAGAGCGGAATTTTGTTCCGCGGGCTGGATCCTTTCCGCATCCACCCGCGAAACTCCTACGACCTGAACATCTGCGACGCGTGCGGGGAAGGCTACGGCACGGGCTCGATCATCAATTTCGCCAAGGTGACGCCCGCCCTGCAGGCCGCCGGAAAATGGAACACCCTCGACCTCAAGGCCGACGGCAAGCACATCAGCGTGGTGCTCGACGGCGTCAAGACGGTGGACATGATCGATAGCGCCTTTCCGAGCGGCCTGCTGGCGCTGCAATATGGCGGCGGCGTGGTCAAGTGGCGCAAGCTGGCGATCAGGCCGATCACTCACTAGCCGAACGGGGTCCGAAGTGAGCCTTGGGTCCGAAGTGAACCTTCCCGATGTGGTTTCCGATCCGTCGCGCGTATACCTTGAAAGTCCCCATGGAGTTTCCCTATGAACTTGCGAGTCGCAGTCACGGTGTGCGCGGCGCTGATCGCCGTGCCGATCCTCGGGATTTGCGCGCAGCACCAGGTGGTCATCGTCAAGGACGATATCGGCGGCGTGGTGACGAGCGCGAAGGGGCCCGAAGCCGGCGTCTGGGTGATCGCCGAGACCACCGACCTGCCTACCAAGTACCGCAAAATCGTGGTGACCGATGTTGCCGGCCGCTACGTGCTCCCCGATCTGCCGCCGGTCAACTACCGAATCTGGGTGCGCGGCTATGGTCTGATGGATTCGCCCGCCGTCGAATCCAAGCCGGGCAGGCACTTGGACCTCACCGCCGTGATCGCGCCCAATGCGCGGGCCGCGGCCCAATACTATCCGGCGAATTATTGGTTCTCGATGCTGCAGATACCCGCACGCAACGAATTTCCGGGAACCGGAGACGATGGCAATGGGCTCGGTCGCCTGATGCTCTCCCAGGATTTCTTCATCCACCAGATCAAGGTCAACTGCGAGATCTGCCACGAGATCGGCACCAAGGTGACCCGCGAGACGCCCGAGGTCTTGAAGGGCATGTCGACCGCCGATGCCTGGGATCACCGCATGCAAACCGGTCAGGACGGGGTGCGCATGATCACCGCCATGGCGGTTGCCGGACAGCAGCGCGCACTGAAGATGTTCACCGACTGGACCGACCGCATCGCCGCCGGTGAAGTGCCCGCCGAGATTCCGCCGCGTCCCTCGGGAATCGAACGCAATCTGGTGCTCACCCTGTGGGATTGGGGCAGCCCCACGGCATTCACCCATGATGAGCGGTCGACCGACAAGCGCGACCCGACGCGATTTCCGAACGGTCCCATCTACGGCGCCAACTACGGCAACGACATGTTGCTGGCCCTGGATCCGAAGACCAACATCGCGAGCCAATACCTGGTTCCGACGGAACCCGGCACGCCGTCGGCGAAACCGCAGACGAAAATGGTGCAGCCATCCCTCTATTGGGGCAACGAGATGTATTGGGCGGCGGTCGCCGATCCGAATCACGTGACCTTGGACAGCGCCGGCCGGGTGTGGCTGGCGGCGCGATTCCGCAACCCGGATCATCAGCCGGCGTTCTGCGCCACGCATCCGTCGGCCAAGCTGGCACCGCAGCAGCGCAGCTTCCGGCACATCGTCTGGTTCGACCCGAAGACCAAGCTCTTTCATGACGTGAACACCTGCTTCGACACCCACCATATCCAGTTCGCCAACGATCCGGACGAAACCCTGTACGCGAACGGTCCCCGCAACGGCATCATCGGGTGGGTTAAGACGCGCCAGCTGCTTCGGACGGGCGATGAGGCCGCCTCGCAGGGCTGGTGCAAGCCCTATCACGACATCAAGCGCGACGGCAAGGTTGACCCGGCGGTCGACGTGCCGGTGGCGAGCGCCGGCATCTACAGCGTCATTCCGGACCCGATCGACGGCAGCGTCTGGGGTGCCGTGCCCGAGCCCACCCCGGGGCGCATCGTGCGGGTCGATCCGAAGACCTGCATCGGTGAGGCCTACGAACCGCCGTTCGACAAGTCCGCAGCCACCGGCAACGGCTATACGCCGCGCGGGATCGACATCGACAGCCAGGGCGTGATCTGGACCGCGCTCGCCGGCAGCGCGCAGATGGCGAGCTTCGACCGGCGCAAGTGCAAGATTCTCGACGGCCCCGAGTCGGTGGACGGTCAGCATTGCCGCGAGGGCTGGACCCTGTACCCGGCACCGGGTCCGAAGTTCCAGGGCACGCAGGTGGGTGCGGATTTTCATTACTACAATTTCGTCGATCAATTCAACACCCTCGGCCTCGGCAAGGACGTGCCGCTTGCCAACGGCACCGGTTCGGACTCGCTGCTGGCGCTGCTGCCGAAGACGGGCCAGTGGATCATTCTGCGGGTGCCCTATCCGCTCAATTTTTACCAGCGCGGCATGGACGGGCGCATCGACGATCCGAAGGGCGGCTGGAAGGGCCGGGCAATGTACGCGGATTATGGTCAAAACGCTGTCTGGCACATCGAAACCGGAAAGGGATCGCTGGGCGCGCTGGTGAAATTTCAGCTGCGCCCGGATCCGCTGGCACATTAGCGCCCGGCAACGTTTCGGCGCCCGGCAAATATTTTCCCGACAGGGGGGTATCGACCGGGTCGCGTAGCGCTCTATGACGGCATGACAGTCCATGCGGGGTTGCCCGTGGCGATCGAAGGCAAGCGCGATTGGGTGGCCGACCTCGCGACCAATCACGGCGAGCCGCTGCGCCGTTTCGTCGCGCGCCGGGTGCGCAACCGGGCGGACATTGCCGATATCGTTCAAGAGGTGTTCCTGCGCCTGCTGCGGGTGCCCAACCAGGAGTCGATCCGCTCGCCGGAGGCCTATCTGTTCACCGTGGCCCGGCATGTCGCGCAGCAACACCTGCTGCGCGAGGCCGCGACGCCACACACATCCGAACTTGAGGACATGTTGGTCGAACCGGCCGGCGAGGCGGATCCTGCGCTTGAAGTCAGCGCGCAGGAGTGCGTCGTGGAACTGGAGCAGGCCCTACAGGATCTGACACCCAAGGCCCGGGCGGTATTTCTGCTGCATCGGCGCGATGGCCTGACCCTCGACGAGATTGCCGGGCGGCTCGGCGTGTCCAGGCCCATGGTCAAGAAATACCTGGCCAAGGCCCTGGTACAGTTCCGAAAACGCCTGGATTCGCACAGATGACCGGCATCGACAGCCGCGCGAAGCTCAATGCACAGGTCTGCGAGGAGGCCGCGGAATGGTTCGTGGAATTTCGCACGGGTGGCGCCGATGCGGAGGTGCGCCGGCAGTTCAACGCGTGGCTGCGACAGTCGCCCGACCATGTGCGCGCCTACCTGGAAACCGCCGTCGTCTGGAACACGGGCGTCGCGCTCGATCCCAAGCGGCGTTACCAGGAATCAGACCTGATCGCCCTGGCGGGCGCCGAGGACACCGTGGTCAGATTGGACGACGTGAGCGCGCCGCCCACCGCGGTTGCGCGTCGCGCCGGCGCAGCTGCGGCCCGCGCAGCGCGACGCCTGGCGATTCCCGCGCTGTACGGCATCGCCGCATCGCTGCTGGTCGTGGCCGTCGTCGAGCTGACCACACTGACTCTGCACCGCGGTATCTATGCCACGGAGATCGGCGAACAGCGTTCGATTGCCCTCGCCGACGGTTCAACCGTGGAATTGAACTCCCGCTCCCGAATCCGGGTGCGCTTCGCGGATGCCGAGCGGTCCGTGGATCTGCTCGCGGGTCAGGCGCTGTTCCGGGTGGCAAAGGACAAGATGCGTCCGTTCGTGGTGCGCAGCGGCGATGCGAGTATCCGCGCCGTCGGAACCGAATTCGACGTGTATCAGAAGCGGCAAGGTACCGTGATCACGGTGATCGAGGGCCGCGTATCGGTGGGTGACTCGCTGCTGGCGGCCGGCGAGCAGCTCACCGTGGCTTCAACCCCGACCTCGACCTCCGCGGCCCGGCCGGTGCACGCCAACATTGCCGCGGCCACCGCGTGGACGCAGCGCCAGTTGGTGTTCGAATCCGCGACCCTGGCCGATGTCGCCGATGAGATCAACCGCTACAACGACCGCCAGTTGGTGATCGATGATGCGGGACTGAACGATTTCCACATCAGCGGGGTGTTTTCGTCGACCGATCCGGCCTCGCTGGTGAGGTTCCTGCGCACGCGCCGCGACATCATCATCAACGAGACCGGTGACGTGATCCACGTCAGTCGCCGGTAGAATCGGGCACAAGAGCCGCGCGGTGCACAAGCGGGCCGGTGAACCTCGGGGGAGGGACAATGTCGATGCGTGCAGCGGTTGCCGTCGCCGGCATCATCGCCTGGTTTGCCTGTGCCGGTATGAGCATCGCCGACGAAGCCACGTCGATCCGCATGCCGACCAACATCCATGCGCAGGCGCTCGGCCCCGCGCTGCAGGCGCTCGCCCAGGAGCGCCACTTTCAGGTCGTCTACGTGAGCGAGGAACTCGATGATCTGCGCACCGCGGGAGCCGTCGGCAACTTCACCTCGGACGAGGCCCTCGAGAGGATCCTGATGGGCACCGGCTGCACCTTTCGCCACATCGACGAGCAGACGGTCACCGTCTTCCCGCGCCCCCCGAACGAGCCGGCCCCGCCGCACGGCGCCGATTCGCCGCACGCCGCCGGGCAATTCGCCGGCGAGGGCATCGGCGCAATGTGGCAGGGATCGCGGCTGGCGTGGGCGGTCAGATCGGCGAATGCCCGCGCCCTGGCGGCCGCCCGGGCGTCATCGGCGGGCGGCGCGGATGAGGACGCGAGCTCGGGCGGCGTCCTCGCCGACGTGATCGTGACGGCCAGGCGGCGCGAAGAGAATCTGCAGCAGGTGCCGATCGCCATCACCGCGCTGAGCGGCGCCTCACTGGAGCGGCGCGACATGGACGACCTGCTGGATCTGAGCGGCGTGGTGCCCAACGTCCAGATCAAACAGAATCAGTCCGGTGCGAATTTCTCCAATATCCGCGTCCGGGGCATCCCGGATGTCGCGGTCTACGTGGACGGAGTCGCCTACACGAACATCGCGGGTCAGCTGATGGATTTCGTGGATGTCGCGCGCATCGAGGTGCTCGAAGGACCGCAGGGCACGCTGTTCGGCAAGAACGCGATCGGCGGCGCAATTCAATACATCACCGTTCCGCCGTCGGATCAATTCGGCGGCAGCTCCAAACTGAGCTTCGGTTCCTTCGGCCGGGTGGACGCGTCGGGTACGTTGAACGTGCCGATCAGCGAGACTCTGCTCACCAAGGTGGTGGGTGCCTCGCTCAACAGCGACGGCTATGTGCGCAACATCGACAGCGGCGAATACGAGGGCGCGGAACGAAAAAAAATCGCCAGGCTGGACGTACTTTGGAAGCCCGGCGACGGTTTCAGCGCGCGCTTGAATTTCAATTACAACGCCGAAAACACCAATCAGCCGCCGTTCGTCAACATGGCCAACAACCCGGTGTGCCCCGGAAGCCCCATACCGCCGGGCTACAGCGGCAAGATTCCGGGTCCGCTGTGCGTGCTCGACCTGATCGGCCTCACCGTGAACCCCGGACTCGACTTCGGGGCGCAGGGAAAGTGGCTGGTCGCCTCCAACACAAACGGGCCGATGGGCTACAATTACACCAGTTTCGGCTACGAAGCGGACGTGCAATGGAATCTCTCCGCGCATTCGGGCTTGCATTCGATCAGCGGCTATCGCGACATCTCCTGGTCGCAGCTGTCCGATAACGACGGCACCCCGCTGTTCCTGCTCACCAACACCAATGCGGGTGTCAGCAGGGAATTCACGCAGGAACTGCAGCTGGCGTACAAGGACGAACGGTGGAGCGGCACCAGCGGCCTGTACTACTATCGGAACACCAATTCGAAGGCGAGCGTGAGCTGGGACTACTCCGATCTGCTGACCGCACCGTACGGGGCGGAATCCGTGGCCCTCGGCGGCAGGTCCGCGGGATTGAACGAGTCGCAGTCCAAGGCCGACATCCAGGGGTGGGCGCTGTTCTCCGAATGGACCGCGAGGCTCGGCGGAGGATTCTCGGCCACGGCCGGCGGCCGCTATACCTCGGAGACGAACACCACGCTGGTGTTCCCCGCACCGGCGGTGAGCACCGAGTGCTGCGAGCTGCTTGGGAATCTCACCCCGGGAGGGCCGGCGCTGTTCCCGCCGCAAAGTGCCATCTTCAAGCAATTCACCCCCAGGCTGTCCCTGCAATACGATTGGACGCCCGAAGTGACCAGCTACGCGACCTATTCCAAGGGTTTCAATGCCGGCGGATTCAATCTGGTCGGCGCCGCACCGACGCCGTATCAGCCGGAAACGCTGGAGAACTACGAAGTCGGTCTGAAGTCCGACTTGCTGGATCGGCGGCTGCGTCTGAACGCCACCGCCTTCTACGGATTCTACGATCACATCCAGGTCACGATCGTGCTGCCGTATGGGCAAACCGTGGTGCAGGCGACCGGCAATGCGGGGGCGGGCGAGGTCAAGGGGCTGGAGTTCCAGAGCACCTGGCTGGCGACCGACCGGCTCGTGATCGACCTGGCGGCCGGCTGGCTCGATTCCAAATACACCAACGTGGGCGATGCGGTCGATCTGACGCTCGGCACGGCATTCCCCTTCTCGCCCGAATACAATTACAACGCCGGCGCGCAATATGCCTGGAATGTTCCGGGCGGCCAGCTGACGCTGCGCGGCGATTACACCTGGGTCGATCACACCGAGACCAACATCGACCCGCTGTTTGCGGTGCGGCTCAACAGCTATGGGTTGTTGAATGCACGGCTCGCTTTTCAGAAGGCCGGCGCGAACTGGAGCGTCGCGCTCAGCGGGACGAATTTGACCGATCAGTTCTATCTGATTCATGGTCTCAACATCACCCAGGAGGGCTGGGCACTGGGCGGGGCCGGGAGGCCGCGCGCGGTGGCTCTGACGTTCAATACGCATTTTTGACGCGGGGGGTAGCATGAAAAACTGGGCAGGGTTCATATGGGCGGCCGCGGGACTGACCGCCGTTTTGGGTGGCGGGCAGGCGCGGGCGGCCGATGCGGCGCAGGGCGTAGCCATCGATGCGGATGACATCGGCGGCGTGGTGCAAAGCGCGCACGGCGCGGAGGCCGGCGTGTGGGTGATCGCCGAAACCACGGATTTCCCGACGAAGTTCCGCAAAATCGTGGTGACCGATGATCGCGGACGATACGTGATTCCGGATCTGCCCCCCGCTTCCTACCAGGTCTGGGTGCGCGGCTATGGTCTGATGGATTCCACGCCGGTGCATGCCAGGCCGGGGACTCATCTTGCATTGACTGCGACGATTGCGTCCGACGCCGCCGCCGCGGCGCAGTATTATCCCGCCAATTACTGGTATGCACTGGCCGAAGTGCCGCCGAAATCGGACTTTCCCGGCACGGGGCCGCAGGGCAACGGCATCAGCCCGGAAATGAAGTCGCAGCACAACTGGGTCAACCAGATGAAGCTCGAGTGCGAAACCTGCCATCAGCTCGGCACCAAGGCGACGCGCGAGTTTCCCGCGGCCTTCGACAGCCTGGGATCCTCGCGCGACAAATGGGATCACCGCATGCAGGTGGGCCAGGATGGCGCGCACATGAGCGCCGCCTTCAGCGGCTACGGGCGCGATCGCGCGCTGAAGATGTTCTCCGAATGGACCGACCGGATCGCGGCCGGGGAGTTGCCCGAGGCGCCGCCGCGTCCGTCGGGAATGGAGCGCAACCTGGTGCTCACCTCGTGGGAATGGGGCGATGCGGCGACCTTCGCGCACGACACTTTCGTCACCGACGCCCGCCATCCGACGCGCAACGCAAACGGCATCATCTACGGCGTGGACTTCGGCAACGATTATCTGCTGATGGTCGACCCGGTGAAGAACACCGCGGATCGGGTCAAGATTGCGATGTCGGCGGATCCCGGTCCGGCGAACAAGCCGCAATCCATGCCGCAGCCCTCGGCCTACTGGGGAGACCAGATCTATTGGACCGATCCGGTCAATCCGAACAACGGCACCATCGACGAGCTCGGCCGCGTATGGCTCGCGGCCAAGTTCCGCAATCCCACCCAGCAGCCGGCATTCTGCGCCACCCACCCGAGCTTCGCGCTGTCGCCGCTGAACCGCAGCCGGCGCCAGATCGAATACTTCGATCCGAAGACCCGCAAATTCACCTTCGTCGACATCTGCTTCGACACCCATCACATCCGCTTCGCGGATGATCCGGATCGGACCCTGTACGCCAACGCGCGCGGCGCCGATGTGGTGGGCTGGGTGAAGACGCGGGTGCTCGATGAGACCGGCGACGTCGCCAAGGCGCAGGGCTGGTGCCGCGGATATTATGACATCAACCAGGACGGCAAGGTCGAGCCGGGCATCGACCGGCCGATCGACATGCCGAATCCCTACGGCGTGATCCCGAATCCGGTGGACGGCAGCGTCTGGGTCACCGTGCCGCTGCCCTTTCCCGGCAAGATCGTGCGTATCGACCCGAAGACCTGCGTCGGCGAGGCGTACGAGCCGCCGTTCGACACCACCAGCACCAAGGGCATCGGCTACACGCCGCGCGGCATCGACGTGGATTCCAAAGGCGTCATCTGGACGGCGCTCGCGAGCAGCGGACACCTGGCGAGCTTCGACCGCCGCAAATGCAAGGTGCTGAACGGGCCGCTGGCCGTCGACGGCCAGCATTGCCGCGAGGGATGGACCCTCTATCCGGTGCCGGGGCCGAAATTCAAGGGAATGACGGATGAGATCGCGGTCGATTATCACTATTACAATTTCGTCGACCGGTTCAACACCCTGGGGCTGGGCAATGATGTTCCCATCGCCAACGGCACCGGGTCCGATTCGCTGCGCGTGCTGTTTCCGGCGACCGGCCGATGGCTCACGCTGCGGGTGCCCTATCCGATGAACTTCTACCAGCGCGGCATGGACGGTCGTATCGATGATCCGAAGGCCGGCTGGAAGGGACGTGGCCTGTATGCCGACTACGGCGAGAATGCCGTGTGGCAAATGACGGGCGGCCGGGGGACGCTCGGCAACGTGGTCAAATTCCAGATGCGCCCTGACCCGCTCGCCAAATGATGCTGCGTCCCAGGTGCCGCACGCACACGCCGGCACACGCACCGGCGCATATGAGACGGCATCTGGCGGCGTTCGCCATCGTGTGCGCCGGACTGGGCGGCGGCGCGCGGGCCGCCGAGCCGGTGCGGCTCAGCGTCGGCTACACCAACACCATGAGCTGCGCCGGATTGTTCATTGCCGCCGATCAGGGCCTGTTCGCCAAGCGCGGGCTCGATGTGAGCCTGGTGCTGGTCGCGCTCAATTCCACGATTCCGTCGGCGCTGGTGGGCGGCAGCGTGCAGATCGGCGCCGCGACGCCACCGGTGCTGCTGCAGGCGGTAGACGGTGGCCTCGACATCGTCGCGGTGGCCGGCGGCGCGGTCAACGACATCCACAGCAGGGGCGGCCCGATCGCAGTCGCCCGCCCCGGGGTGTCGATCCGCACCGCCAAGGACTTCGAAGGCAGGCGGGTGGGTGTGCCGGGCATCGGCGCGAACATGCACGTGCTGTTTCGCCGCTGGCTCACCCTGCACGGGGCAGATGACAGAAAGGTGAATTTCGTGGAGGTGCCGATGGCCCAGGCCGGCGACATTCTGCGTTCCGGCAACGTCGACGCCGTGTTGACCAATGAGCCGTACTCGCAGCGCATCCTGCGATCGAGGACCGGCGTCCTGGTGGCGCCTTATTACCTTGAAATGCCGGACGGCCTGTTCGCCATCTACTACGTCTCCACCCGCGAGTGGGCGAGGAACAATCCGGCGGCGATCCAGGGGTTCCGCGAGGGGCTGCAGGAGGCCACGCAGTTCCTGGCGCATGATCCGGCCAAGGCCCGGGAGATCGTCGGCCGGATCACGCGGCTGCCTCCCGATGCCGTCGCGTCGATCACGCTGCCCACGCTCGAGGTGACCGTGCCCGGCGCCGACCTGAAGTATTGGGCCGACATCCTGCTCGCCCAGGGTGCCCTCCGGTCGCGCCCCGATCCGGCGCACCTGATCATCAAATAAATATTTTCCGGCGGGGGGTATCCGTTCCCGATCGCAAACGCTCTTTACCCTCAAGAGCCGTCGAAATGACGGCCGCCGTCGTCAAAAGCTCACGGGGAGAGCCTTCATGCGATTCAGATCCGGCATTGCAATCACCTGTCTGGCAATCAGCGGGCACGCGCTCGCGGCCGACGCGCAAAACGCCGCCCAGACAACGGCGTCCGGCGACGAAAACGTGCTGGGCGAAATCATCGTGACCGCGCGGTTCCGCCAGGAGAACGTGCAAGACGTGCCGATCACGGTGACTGCGCTTTCCAGCGAGGCCCTGGAGGAGCGCGGCATCACCGACATGATCGCGCTCAGCAGCGTGGTGCCCAATCTGCAGATCCGCAATACCAACGCCGGACCCAATCAGTCGGACATCCGTCTTCGAGGCGTTCCGGACGTTGCCGTGTACGTCGACGGCATCGCGCATTCGAACACCGCGGGTCAGTTGATGGATGTGGTGGACGTGGATCGCGTCGAGGTTCTCAACGGTCCCCAGGGCACCCTGTTCGGCAAGAATGCCATCGGCGGCGCGATTCAGTACGTCACCACCAAGCCGAGCGACACCTTTTCCGCGAGCTCGAAATTCACCTTCGGCAGCTATGAGCACGTGGACGCCACCGGCACGCTCAACATCCCGTGGACGGACGTGTTCTATACGAAGATCACCGGCGCCTCCCTGCAGCATGGCGGCTATGTGCGCGACATCGGCACCAACGACTACGACGGAGCGGATCGGTACACGGTGGCGCGATTCGACGCGCTGTTAAAGCCGACCGATGCCTTCAATGCGCGCTTCATCTTCGCGTACACCGGCGAAACCGCGAATCAGCCGGCCAACGTCAGCACCCAGAATGATCTGGTCTGCAAGGGCGATCCGATTCCGCCGGAGTACACCGGCAAGATCCCCGGGCCGCTGTGCGTGCTCAACACCATCGGCCTGAAGGTCAACCCGAATCTGGACTTCGGCGCCCAGAAGCTCTGGGAAGCCGACAGCCCGACCCACGACGGCGACGAGGGCTACGACTACAAGAGTTATGACTTCACCCTCGATTTGAACCTCGCCCTGTCGGATCACTGGGGGATCCGCTCGCTCACCGGCTACCGCGACGAATGGTTCAGCAAGCTCGCGAACCACAACGGCACGCCCTATGTGCTGATTTCGAATGCCACCGGCGGCATCTCCACCGAGTTCACCCAGGAATTGCAGCTCGCCTTCAATTCCGACTGGTTGAAGGGCACCACCGGCCTGTATTACTACAAGGATAAGTTCCTGCGCGCCAGCATCAGCTGGACCTATACCGACCTCGAGACGGGGACGCTGGCGGCGCAATCGGCCGCGCTCGGCGGCCGCACGCCGAGCTTCAACCAAAACGAATACGACAACATCATCGAGGGCTATGCCGCCTATTCGGAATGGACGGCAAAGCTGGCCGACAAGTTGTCATTCACCGTGGGTGCGCGGTACAACACGGAGGACAACGACACCATCCTCTATCCGGCCCCGGTCGAGAGCCTGGTGTGCTGCACGCGGCTGCCGGATAATCTGCAGCCGGGCGGGGGGGAACTCGTGCCGCCGCGCACCGCGACGTTCAACAATTTCACGCCGCGCGCCTCTCTGCAGTATCAATGGCAGCCGAACATCATGACCTACGCGACCTACTCGAAGGGGTTCAACGCCGGCGGTTTCAACACCGCGACCAATGTGCCCATCCCATACAAACCCGAGACTCTCGACAACTACGAGATCGGCCTGAAGTCCGATCTGTTCGACAAACACCTGAGGTTCAATCTGTCGGCCTTCTACGGCGAGTACAAGGACATCCAGGTCAAGGTGGATCTGCCCTACGGCGAGACCGTGGTGCAGGCGACGGAAAACGCCGGTGCGGGCCTGGTCAAGGGCCTGGAACTCGAAAGCCTGTGGGCCGCCACCGATCGGCTGACCGTGAACCTCAACATCGGCGTGCTCAAGACTGCCTATACCGACACCGGCGGGCAGACGGATCTGCAGAAGGACACCGCGTTCCCGTGGTCGCCCAAGATGACCTACGATCTGGGGGCGCAATACCGCTGGAGCCTCAACCAAGGCAACCTGACGCTGCGCGGCGATTATGTCTATGAGACTTCGACCGAATCGAACATCGATCCGGTGTTCACCGTGCACCAGGACGGTTTTGGCCTGTTGAATGCGCGCCTGACCTATCAGAAGGTGGGCGCTCCCTGGAACGTCTCCGCGTATGGCACCAATCTCACCGATGCCTATTATTTTACCAACTCGCTGCACATCACCCAGGAGGGTTGGGCTTTCGGCGAGGTGGCGCCGCCGCGCGAGTGGGGAATCACCTTCAGCATGAAGTATTGAAAGGTACCGATACCATCGCCGGACGGCTTGTGTAGTTAAAACGCAACAGTCGTCCGGATTCGCCGCCATCCCCCTCATCGACTAAGATGAGGAATAACGACGCTCGTGCGTATTTAGCACAGAGCATCTCAGTGGATGCCTCCCGTGGCGGGCTTCGCTGCATACAAAGAAGCCCAGACGGGCGGATGAGACTTTTGGTCAACAGGGGGCGAATTACAATGGCGGCAACAAATCACCGGCTGGTCAGGCGCATTGGTCTGGCAATCGCAACACTAGTGTCCTGTGCGGGAGTGCACGCGGCGACGGCAACGGCACCGGCGGCGGCGGACGAATCCGCAAACGCCGGCGGCTTGGAGGAAATCACGGTGATCGCGCGCAAGCGCTCGGAGGACCTGCAGGAGGTCCCGATCTCGATCGCGGTGGTCAGCGGCGAACAGGTCGAGGCCCGCGGCATCGACAATCAGATCGAGCTGAACCACATGGTGCCGGGCCTGGTGATCCACGGCTCGAACGGATTCTTCGGTCTGCAGGAAGGCGGATTCGGCATCCGCGGCACCCAGGACGTCACGATCTACTACGACGGCATCGCCCACCCGGAAACCTTCGGTGTTCCGCAAGGCGACATCCTCGAGGTGGACCACATGGAGGTGCTGCGCGGCCCGCAGGGCACCTTGTTCGGCAAGGACACCATGAGCGGTGCCATCCAGTACGTCACCAAACTGCCGTCCGATGAATACGGCGCCCGAGTCAAGCTGACCACCGGTTCCTACAACCGCATGGACGCCACCGCGTACATCGATCTTCCGATCACCGATACGCTGCTCACCAAGCTGACCATGGCCAAGCTGTCGAAGGGCGGCTATGTGCAGAGCGTCAGCAACAACGAAATGTACGGTGCCGAAGACGACATCATGGCCGACTACGACGTGCTGTGGAAGCCGACCTCGCGGTTCTCGCTGCGCTTCGACGTGTCCTACGTCTACGACCGCAACAACGGCGAACCGGGCACCGACTGGTCCATCAACACCAGCGCCAATTGCCACAACACCACGCCGCCGGGCGCCAAGAATCCTGACCTGACCTGCTTGTACAACCAATTGCTCGGCCCCAACGGCAAGCAATTGTTCCCGATTCCGCAATCCTGGGCGTTCGGCGCCAACCAGCAGTACAAGACGTCGATCAACTACGTCGGACCGGATCCGTGGACCAACATCCGCGGTTTCGCGACCACGGCCAAGTTCGACATCACCGACAAGTGGCAGACCAAGTTCCTCGGCGGCTATCGCGAGGTCGAGAACTTCGACTACGAGAATTTCAGCGGCACGGCCTACAACATCTTCTCCGGCAAGAACTACAACGAGCAGGACGAAGAGAACCTGGAGGCACAGCTGAACTTCAACGGCAGCCGCCTGACCGGCACCGACGGCATCTACTACTACGAGGACAACCGCCGCGCGAACCGCCAGAACTGGCTGCAGAACGAGCTGGTCGAGGAAATCAACCCGGTGGCCAATGCCGCGGCCATCGCCTATCTGGCCGCCAACGGCTTCGGCTACCAGACCACCCCGGGACCGAACGGGCCGGTGCTCTCCAACAACAACGTCAACCAGCTGGTGTACAACTACAGCCACGGTTGGGCGCTGTTCACGGAATGGAACTACAAGATCACCGACGATCTGAGCGCCACCGCGGGCGTGCGCTACAACGAGGACCGGGTCAGCGTGCGCACCATGACGCCGGCGTTCCCGATTCCGCTCTTGTGCTGCGAACCGGCGGCCAGCGACGCCACCACGGGTGCGCTGCTGCCGGGAACCATCCCGCAGTATCTGGCGTTCCACAACACGGCGCCTAAAGTTTCGCTGCAATACCAGTGGACGCCGGACTTCATGACCTATGCCCTGTATTCCCAGGGCTTCGACCGCGGTGGTGCCACCACCACCAACCCTCCGGGAGGCGGCCCGCCGTTGGTGATCCCGTATCAGCCCGAGACCCTGGACAACTACGAGGTCGGCGCGCGCACGGAGTGGTTCAACCACCGGCTGATCTCCAACCTGACCGTGTACTACCAGCAGTACAAGGACATCCAGGTGGGCGTCGATCAGAACAACATCAATGTGACCCGCAACGGCGGCACCGCGTTCTCCAAGGGCATCGAGTTCGAGGGCCAGTGGGAGATCATCGACGGCCTGCTGCTCAACTACTCGTATGAGTACGACGATGCGCGGGTGAGCGCCTTGCTGCCCGGAACCACGGCCAAGATCACCATCGGCCAGGTGCTGGCCTATGCACCGGAGAACTCCTACGCGGTGGGCGCGCAGTACGACATCAAGCTGCCGGAGGCACAGCGGGTCACCGCGCGCGTCGACTACGGCTGGGAGAGCAATGTCTACACCACCAACGACTACACCAACCGCGCCTACATCCCGTCCTTCGGGCTGATGAACGGCCGACTCACCTATCATCCCGCGAACAACAAATGGGATGCGGAACTGGCCGGCACCAACCTGACGGACAAGTACTACCGGTACAACGGCTACATCGTGCCGGGCACGGGTGTGGACACGGGCGCGCCGGGAAGGCCGCGCGAGTGGGCGCTGACCTTCCACTTCAAGTTCCAATAAGCGTAAATCGACAACGTCAATATACGGTCTGAATTGAGATCCAAATTGCCCGGCCGCCCCGTCATGCGATTCTTCGCACGGCGGGGCCGCCGGGCGCTGTTTTTCTGGCCGGCGGCGCTGCTGTGCGCCGGCCTGTGCGGTGCTCCGACGTCGAGGGCTGCATCGGAGATTCCGCATCTCGAGAAACGCGGCGCTGCCACCCAACTCATCGTCGACGGCGAGCCCTGGCTGATCCTCGGCGCCGAACTGCGCGGCACCGCGTCATCCACGCTGGTCAACATGAGCACGATCTGGCCGGAGCTCGAGCGGCTGAATCTCAACACCGTGCTGCTCGCGCTCGGCTGGGACTGGATCGAACCGGAGGAGGGACGCTTCGATTTCTCGCTGGTGGACGGTCTCATCGATGCCGCCCGCAAGCACCATCAGCGCATCGTGTTCCTGTGGTTCGGCACCTGGAAGAACGGCATATCGAGCTTCGCGCCGGCCTGGGTGAAGCGCGATCAGCGGCGCTTTGCGCGGGCGCGTCTGCAAAACGGCCGATCCGTGGAGATCCTTTCGCCCTTCAGCAGCGCGGCCCTGGAGGCCGACACCCGTGCCTATGTGGCCTTGATGCAGCACCTGAAAGCGGTGGACGACCGGCATACCGTGCTCATGATGCAGATGCAGAACGAGGTCGGACTCAACGGCGATTCGCGCGACCGGGGCGCGGCGGGGGAAAAGGCTTTCGCCGCGGCGGTGCCGGCGGAGTTGATGCAATACCTCGGGGCGCACAAGGCACACCTGTCGCCGGAGCTCGCGCGCCATTGGGCCGATGCCGGCTCGAAGAGCCGGGGCACTTGGACGCAGGTGTTCGGCGAGGGCCCGATCACGGATGACCTGTTCATGGCCTGGAGCTACGCGCGCTATTTGAACCACGTGAGCGCGGCGGGCAAGGCCGTGTACCCACTGCCGGTCTTCACCAACACCGCGCTCGCGGAGATCTGGTCGAAGCGCACGCATCCCTACCCGGCGGGCGGTCCGCAGTATTACCTGCTGGATGTCTGGAAGGCCGGGGCGCCGTCGATCGATTTCAACAGCCCGGACGTGTACGCGCCCAATTTCGACGAGATCGTCGCGAATTTTCATCGCGACGACAATCCGCTGTTCATTCCGGAATCTGCGGCCGACGCGCACGGCATCGCCAATGCGTTCTTCGCCATCGGCGCGCATGCCGCGATCGGCTACTCGCCCTTCGGCATCGACGACACGGCATGGCTGATCAATTTCCGGCCGGACAAGGGGACGCCCGGCACCGAGGATTTCGACAATACGCCGCTCGCCAAGGGCTATTCCGTGCTGCACAATCTGGCGCCGGTGATCCTGGCACACCAGGCGAGCGGCGCCATCGGCGCCGCTTGGCTCAACAAGGCCAAGCCCTCGCAGGACATCGTGCTCGGCGATTACACCCTCAAAGTGGAGCTGCGCCGCTCGACTCGCGACCAGGGTTTCCTGTCGGAACTCGGCTACGGACTGGCGGTGGCGCTCGGCGCCAATGAGTTCCTGATCGCCGGGTCGGACGTCCAGGTCACATTCCAGCCGCGCACACCGGGTCCGGCAATCGCCGGCATCGCGGATGCCGAGGTCGGCCGCTTCGAGGACGGTCACTGGGTGGCCACGCGCAAGGTCAACGGCGACGACATCCTGCTCAATTACAAGCTGGCCGAGCAGGCCGAGATCAATCAATCGGGCAGCGGATTGCGCTTTCTGCCCGGGCCACCGGTCATCCAGCGGGTGACACTCTATCGATATGATTGAAGGGCGCGGCCCGACAGCCGCGGACACGACAGCCGCGGCGAGCGGTTGCCGCAGTGCTCGGTTGCCGCGGCAAGCCGTTGCGCCAACGCGCGGTTGCCCAGGTGTGGGTGTGCGGGCATAGTGCGTATTCATGGTCACGATGTCGAGCCTGACCATTCCGGGGGGGGTAGTGTGAACAGTCAAATAACCCGCAGCGCATCGCTGCTGCTCATGTCGGTCGCGGTGGCATTGTGGGCGGGATGCACGCAGATGTCGGGCAAGCCGGCGCAGCTGGTCGACATCGATTCGGATGACATCGGCGGCGTGGTGACCTCGCCGAAGGGGCCGGAGGCCGGGGTCTGGGTGATCGCCGAAACCACTGATACCCCGACCAAGTTGCGCAAGATCGTGGTGACCGACGACAAGGGTCGTTACGTGCTGCCGGATCTGCCCACGGCGAATTACAAGGTATGGGTGCGCGGCTACGGTCTGGTGGATTCGACGCCGGTGACGGCCACACCCGGCCATCAGCTGGCGCTGCAGGCGGTGATCGCCCCGACGCCCCAGGCGGCGGCCCAATACTATCCGGCCAGCTATTGGTACGCCCTGGCCGAGGTGCCGTTGAAATCCGAATTCCCCGGCACCGGGCCGGCGGGCAACGGCATCAGCCCGAACATGCGGGTGCAGGATCAGTGGATCAACCAGATGAAATTGGAATGCGAGACCTGTCACGAGCTCGGCAGCAAGGCGACGCGCGAGTTTCCGGCCGCCTTCGACAGCCTGGGATCATCCACGGCGAAGTGGGATCACCGGGCGCAGGTCGGGCAGGACGGTGCCGCCATGAGCGCCGCCTTCAGCGGCTTCGGACGCGAGCGCGCGCTGAAAATGTTCTCGGACTGGACGGACCGCATCGCCGCGGGCGAAGTGCCGCCGCAGCCGCCGCGCCCGGCGGGATTGGAGCGCAATCTGGTGCTCACCTTGTGGGAGTGGGGCGATCCGGCCACCTTTGCGCACGACACCTTCGTCACCGACAAGCGCAATCCGACGGTCAACGCCTACGGACCGATCTACGGCGTCGACTGGGGCAATGATCTGTTCCTGATCGTCGATCCGATCAAGAATTCCGAGGAGCATTTCCGCATACCGACCAGCGCCGATCCGGGACCGCCCGCCAAGCCGCAGTCGATGCCGCAGCCCTCGCCCTATTGGGGCAACCAGATCTATTGGACCGATCCGGCCAATCCGAATCACGGCGCGCTCGATGAACTCGGACGCGTCTGGTTCACCACGCGATTCCGCAATCCCACCGACCAGCCGGCGTGGTGCCAGACGCATCCGAGCTTCGCGCTGTCGCCGCTGTCGCGCAGCCGCCGCCAGCTGGGATACTGGGATCCGAAGACGCGCAAATTCCATTTCGTCAACATCTGTTTCGACACCCACCACATGCGATTCGCGAGCGATCCGGACCGCACCGTGTATGCCAACGCGCGCGGCGCCGATGTGGTCGGCTGGGTGAAGACCCGGGTGCTCGATGAAACCGGCGACGAGGCCAAGGCACAGGGCTGGTGCCGGGGCTATATCGACGTCAACCGCGACGGCAAGGTCGAACCCGGCATCGACGTGCCCATCGTGATGCCGAATCCCTATGGCGTGATTCCCAACCCCGTCGACGGCAGCGTCTGGGTCACCGTGCCGCTGCCCTTTCCCGGCAAGATCGTGCGCATCGATCCGAAAACCTGCCTCGGGGAGGCCTATGAACCGCCGTTCGACATGAAGAATCCGGCGGCCAAAGGCATGGGATTCACCCCGCGCGGCATCGACGTGGACTCGAAGGGCATCATCTGGACCGCGCTCGCCGGCAGCGGGCATCTGGCGAGCTTCGATCGCAGCAAGTGCAAGATATTGGACGGTCCCCAGGCCGTGAACGGGCAGCATTGCCGCGAAGGCTGGACGCTCTATCCGGCGCCGGGGCCGCGCTTCAAGGGCGTTACCGATGAAATCGCGGTCGATTATCACTACTACAATTTCGTCGACCAGTTCGACACCCTGGGGCTCGGCAAGGACATTCCGATCGCCAACGGCACCGGATCCGATTCACTGCGCGTGCTGTTTCCGTCCACCGGCAAATGGATCACCCTGCGCGTTCCGTATCCCATGAATTTCTATCAGCGCGGCATGGATGGGCGCATCGATGATCCGAACACCGGCTGGAAGGGGCGCGGACTGTATGCCGACTATGGCGAGAATGCCATCTGGCACCTGCCCGGCGGCAGAGGCAGCCTGGGCAACGTCGTGAAATTCCAGATGCGACCCGATCCCCTTGCCAAGTGAACATCGGCCAAAGCGCCGCCGCTCCCGGGAGCGGCTCATCCACGCGGCGTGCCTCGCCGCAGCCGGTGCGGCCGGCCTGGCGATGAGCGGCGCCGCCGCGCAGGCGACCCTACAGGTGACCGTGGGCGGACTCGGGCCGGACGGACGACTGCCGGTGAGGGCGGCGTACTGTCCGCCGGTGAAACTGCCCCCCTCCGAGTACAACATCAGTCCGGCCGTATCCTGGTCGGCCGGCCCGGCGGGCACGCGCTCCTATGCGCTCATCATGACCGACCTCGATGTTCCGCACGACCTGTCGCTGGTCAACAAGGCCGGTGTCACCATTCCCCCGGACACGCCGCGGGTGTCGTTCGTGCACTGGGTGCTGATCGACATTCCGCCGACGATCACCGCGCTGCGCGAGGGCCAGGAGAGCTCGGGATTCGTGTTGAAAGGCAATCCCATCGGCCCGACCGATCACGGGCTTCGCGGCGCGAACGTGTACACGTATTTCTATCCGAAGGATTCGGGTCTCGCGGGTCCGCGCGGCGGCTACGATGGCCCCTGTCCGCCCAACAATGATCCGAAACCGCATCGCTACGTCACCGAGGTCTATGCGCTGGATGTCGCCACCTTGGGCCTCTCCGGCCTGTTCTTCGGCGAAGACGCTCTCAAGGCGATGCAAGGCCACATCCTGGCGACGGGTGCGGCGAGCGCCCTCTATTCATACCTCAAACCCTGAAGGCGGGCCGAGCATGACAGACTGGGCGCAGGATGGCGCGCTCGAGGAGCGCACGATACGGCGCATATCGTGGCGGCTCGTGCCGTTGCTGATGGTGTGCTATTTCGCCGCCTATCTCGACCGGGTGAACATCAGCTTCGCGGCGCTGCAGATGAACCAGGACCTGCACCTGAGTTCCGCCGCGTACGGCCTGGGCGCGGGATTGTTCTTCATCACCTACTTTCTGTTCGGCGTGCCCTCGAATCTGCTGCTGTACAAAGTCGGCGCACCGCGCTGGATCGCGCTGATCATGCTCGGCTGGGGGGTGTGCGCGGCCGGCATGGCGTTCGTTCATACCAAGCCGGCCTTCTACGCCATGCGGCTGCTGCTCGGCGCCACGGAGGCGGGATTTTATCCCGGAGTGCTGTTTTATCTGACGCTGTGGTTTCCGGCCAGGCACCGCGGACGCATCCTCGGCCTGTTCATCGCCGCCATCCCCATCAGCGGCATCCTCGGTTCGCCCCTATCGGGTCTGCTGCTGTCCCTGGATGGCGTCGCCGGCGTGCGCGGCTGGCGCTGGCTGTTCATGGTGGAGGCTCTGCCGGCAATCGTCATGGCACCGCTGATTCTCGCGCTGCTGCCCGCCGGTCCGGCCGCGACACGCTGGTTGCCCGCCGACGAACGCGATTGGCTGGTCGGAAATTTGACGGCCGAGCAGCGCAGGGTCGAGATCAAGAGCCATTCGTTGCTGCAGGCGCTGTTCACGCCGCTGGTGCTGGTGCTCGCCGCCACCTATTTCACCAATGTGTGCCTGTTGAACGGCATCACCTTCTTTCTGCCGCAGATCATCTCGGAGCAGGGCCATTCCGCGGCCGAGACCGGATTCATCGCCGCGGTTCCCAGCCTATTCGCACTGGTGGCGCTGCTGTGGTGGGGACGCCGGTCGGATGCGCGCCAGGAGCGCTATGGTCACGCCGCCGTCGCGAATTTCCTGGGCGGCGCGCTGCTGCTGGCGGCCATGCTGATCCCGGTACCCTTCGTGCGGCTTGCCGCCCTCTCGCTGGCGTTCGCCTGCACGCTCGCGTTCACCGCGCCCTTTTGGGCCATACCCGGATCCTTTCTGTCGAGAGCGGCGGCTGCCGGCGGCATTGCCTGGATCAGCTCCATGGGTGTCACCGGCGGATTTCTGACGCCGTGGATCGTGGGCTATTTTCGGGATCTCACCGGCAATTTTCGCATCGGCTTGGGTGCCATCGCCTGCCTGACGCTCCTCGTGACGATGGTATTTTACATAGTGGGCCGCGGCCGTGGGGCCGGCTACGCGCAGGGTACCCCCGCCGCGACCGGCGGCGAGTGATGCTAGAATGCGGCCCATGATGCCATCGTGGGAGGAGCCGCGCTCGACGTCGCGCGGCCCCTGGACCGGTATCCGCGTACTCGATCTGACCGCGGTGTTGATGGGTCCGTCGGCCACCCAGATCCTCGGTGATCTGGGTGCGGACGTGATCAAGGTTGAGCCCCCGCACGGGGACTCCATGCGCTGGGTGGGTCCCTTCCGCCACGACGGCATGGGACCGCTGTTCCTGCAGGCCAACCGCAACAAGCGCAGCGTGGCGATCGACTTGAAAACACCCGAAGGGCTGGCCGCGCTGTTGGCGCTGGCGGCGCACGCCGACGTGCTGGTCTCGAACGTGCGTCCGGCCGCGATGGAGCGGCTGGGATTGGGCTACGAGGCCATCCGTGCGGCGAATCCGGCCATCATTTATTGTTCCGCCGTCGGTTACGGCGAGGGCGGTCCCGGCGCCGGCCGGGCGGTGTACGATGATCTCATGCAGGCCGCCTCCGGCATCGCCGGTATATTCGCCGCGGTCGATGGCCAGCCGCGCTACGCGCCGGTGAACCTCTGCGATCGGGTGGTGGGTCTGTACGTGGTCATCGCCATCATGGCGGCCGTGCAGCATCGCAACCGCACCGGCGAGGGGCAGGCGATCGAGGTGCCCATGTTCGAAACCATGGCGCAGTTCGTGCTGGCGGACCACAGCGGCGGACACGCCTTCGTGCCGCCCCTCGGCGAGGTGGGATACAAGCGGCTGCTGTCGAGGACCCGCGGCCCGTACCGCACCCAGGACAGCTATCTGGCCGTGGTGGTGTACACGGACAAACATTGGCGCGCCTTTGCGCGCATCCTCGGCGTCGAGGACTTGCTCGCGCCCGGTTCGATCTTCTACAGCCAGCAGACCCGGACCGTGCATGCCGAGGAAGTCGGCGCCTACCTCGCGCAGCAGCTGCAGCATCGCACCAACGCGCAGTGGCTGGAGGCGCTCGATGCGGCGGACATTCCGGCCTGTCCGGTCAATTCGATCGACGATTTGTACGAGGATCCGCATCTGCGCGCCGTCGGCCTCTTCCAGGAGGTGAGCCATCCGACCGAAGGGGCGCTGCTCGCGACGCGGTTTCCGGTGAAATTCAGCCGCTCGCCGGCCACCGTGCACCGGCCCGTTCCGAATCTGGGGGAGCATGGCGGCATCACCGCCACGACCGCCGCGACCGCCGGGGAGCGGCGCAAATGACGGCGGCTGAAGTGCTGGTGGAGCGCCGCGGAGCGGCGCTGTGGATCATCATCAACCGCGAGGCGCGGCGCAATGCCATGAACGCGGCCGTGCTCATCGCCATGCAGGGCGCAATGCAGGGCGCGGTCAAGGACCCGCAGGTGCGCGCCATCGTCCTGACGGGTGCGGGCGACAAGGCTTTTTGCGCCGGCGCCGACCTCGGCGACGGAACGGGCGTGTTCACGCGCGGTCTCGACGATCCGATGACCGATTTCGGCCGGCTGGCACGCACTGTCCGCGACATCGGTGTGCCGCTGATCGCCCGCGTCAACGGCGCCTGCGTGGCCGGGGGCATGGGGCTCATGGCAATGTGTGATCTGGCGGTGGCGGCGGAGCATGCGCGCTTCGGCCTGCCGGAGGGCAAGGTGGGCGTGTTTCCCATGCAGGTGCTGGTGTACCTGCGCGCCATGCTGCACATCCGCCACATCAACGAGCTGTGCCTCACGGCCGATCTGATCGATGCCGGGCGCGCCCGGGAAATGGGCCTCGTCAACAGCGTCGTGCCCGCGGCACAACTTGATGCGGAAGTGCAGCGTCTGATCGAGCAGGTAGCGGCCACCTCACCGGTGGCGATTCGCCGCGGCAAGATGGCCATCGCCGCGATGCAAATGATGGCATTTCCGGAAGCGCTCGCTTTTGCCGAGGCGCAGATCTCGATCGCCGCAATGACCGAAGACGCGGCCGAGGGACTGGCCGCCTTCAACGAGCGGCGCCCGGCGCGCTGGACTGAAACTTGATTTGGGCGGGGGGTATTCAAGTGAACACGACATCGTCGACCGGATCCTGCTCACGCGGCACGGCAGTTCCGGCGCTGCTCGGCCTGGTGTGCACATTGGCGTGGTTCGCGGCCGCGCGCGGCGCCGACACCGGGCATGATCACGGCGCGGGCGGCAGCCTGCAATCCGGTCTGCCGCACGGTGTGCCGCGACTGTGCGCCGATCCGGGCGTCAAGGCCGTGCGCAGCGGCCGCTGGAGCAAGCCGTCGACCTGGTCCTCGGGCAGGATTCCCGCGGCCGGCGATGCAACGCTCATCGCCGCCGGCACGACCGTGATCTACGATCTGCAAAGCGACGCAAAGATTCCCTGCGTCGACGTCGAGGGCACGCTGCGCTTCGATACCACGCGCAACACCCGCCTGACGGTCGGCACGCTCACGGTGTTGCCAAACGGCACGCTGGAAATCGGCACGCAGGCCGCCCCGGTGCCGGCCGCCCTCACCGCCGAACTGGTCATCGCGGATCAGCCCCTCGACAGGCAGCGCGATCCGGAGCAGCTCGGCATCGGCCTCATTGGATTGGGCAAGGTGACCTTGCACGGTGCGGTCAAGTCGCCGACCTTCGTGCGCCTCGCGCAGGAGCCTGTTCAGGGTGCCACCGAGCTCACACTCGCCGAGCCGGTCAGCGGCTGGCGCGTCGGCGACAAGGTGGCCATTCCGGACACGCGTCAATTGCTGACCGGCGAAAGCCGCAGCAAGTACAAACCGGAATGGGAGGCGCCGCAAATCGCGGCCATCTCGGAGCGCAGCATCACATTGAGCGCGCCGCTCAGGTTCGATCATCTGGGCGCGCACGACCGCGGGCCGGCCGAGTTCTTGCCGCACGTCGGCAACCTCACGCGCAACGTCATCGTGCGGTCCGAGAATCCGAACGGCACCCGCGGCCACGTGATCTTCGTGGGCCGGCCTGATGTGGACATCCGCTATGCCGAATTTCAGGCTCTGGGGCGCACGCAGCTCGGCGTTCTGGACAACGTGCAATACGGCGCCGACGGCCACGCCACGCACGTGGGCGACAACCAGATCGGGCGATATTCGCTGCACTTTCATCACGTGTTCGGTCCCGTGAAGGCGCCGCAGGACGGCTATCAATTCACGGTGATCGGCAATGCCATCGACGATGCCTCGAAGTGGGGAATCACGGTGCACAACAGCCATTACGGGCTCATTCAGGACAACGTCGTGTACGACTCGCGCGGCGCGGCGATCGTGACCGAGGATGGCACCGAGAGCTTCAATGTGTTCGCCCACAACTTCGCGCTGCGTTCCCAGGGGTCGGGCGAATTCGCACCGAGCAGCGGCTATGCCGGCGCGGCGCCGGATCCCGGCGGCGAGGGCGCCGGCTTCTGGTTCCGCGGGCCGAACAACATCATCCGCGACAACGTCGCCGCCAACACCGAGGTGTTCGGCTTCGGAATCGCCGCCGGTGCGCTCGGCGAAGTCCGCATTCCGAAATTCCAGGGTGCGGATCCGAGCCAGGAGGGGGAGTATGTGATGCGCGACACCACCGCCATGCCGGTGCTCGAGTTCGCGCACAACGAGGCCTATGGAGCGATGCAGACCGGAGTCGCGATCGGTTGGAACGCGACCCTCGAGGATACCCGCCTGTGGCACACGACGTTGAATGCCGTGACGGCATTTCCGGCCGACTGGCTCACGGTGCAGGGGCTCACGGTGCGCGGCGACGCGCGCGCGCTCGTTCACGAATTCGAAAGTCCGACCGGGATCTGGTTCGGCGATTACACCTCCAAGACCATCGTGATTCGCGATGCCGACGTGCGCGGCATGCGGGTGGGTATCGAGAGCCCGTTCTTCATGTCGCCGCAGTCCGAGCCCGGGCGCGGCAAGGGGGAGGCGATCATCGAGAGCGGCTATTTCCGCGATTACGTGGGCGTCGCCATCGGCACCGCCTATGCGGTTGCGGATCCCTCGCAGGCCACGTCCAAACACGCGGTGGTGCGCAATGCACGCTTCGATCCGCTCGACGTCACGCCGATGAACCGCTACGCGCCGGCTGCGATTTCCATGAACTATGGCACCTCCGGCGGCGATACCAAGCCGCGCATTCCGCTGCAGGTCTACGGCTACAACGCGGGCGGCAACGAGGCTTTTCGGGTCTTCTATTCGAACGACCTCCCGGCGTCGAGCGCACCCTGCCATCAGGCCAAGACCGGGATCGATGGGTTTGCCTGCGACAACGCCACACCCTGAGCGCGCCAAGCCTCGAAGCCTCACCCGGTACCCTATTTATAGAGTGGAATGTAATCACCAATATTGTTGACAAAATAGTTGATAATCTGCATTGTGCGGCCCACGAATGCCCCAAGGGGCCTTGAGGAACGATGCGACACCTGTTGATGGCCGGATGGTGGGCAACTGGGCTGATGCTGGGCGCCAGCGTGGCCCACGCCCAGGCACCCACCGTGATCCGGCTGGGCTATTCCAACGTTTCCGGTTTCACGGCCATGTGGGTGGCCCGCGATCAGGGCATGTTCGCCCGCCACGGCCTCGACGTGCAGCCGGTGCTGATCGCGCTCAACTCCACCATGCCGGCCGCTCTGGTCGGCGGCAGTCTGCAGATCGCCTCGCCGAGTCCGCCGGTGTTCCTGCAGGCCGTCGAGGGCGGCCTCGACATTGTCGTCATTTCCGGCTGCTCCTCCAACGACACCAGCCAGTCGGGGCAGGGCGTGGTGGCGCGCACCGGCGTCGTGATCCGCAATGCCAAGGACTTCGAGGGCAAACGCGTCGGCGCGCCCGGCATCGGCTCCTATATGCAGGTACTGTTCCGGCGCTGGCTGCGCAACAAGGGCGCCGACGATCGCAAGGTCACCTTCGTGGAGGTGCCCTTCGCCCAGGGCAACGACATCCTGCGGTCCGGCAACGTCGATGCGCTGCTCACCAGCGATCCTTACTACAGCCGCATCATTGCAGCCAGGACCGGCTATCTGGTCTCGCACTACCTGGTGGAAATGCCCGAGGGATTGTTTTCGCTGTATTTTGCATCGACCCGGGAATGGGCGGGGCGCAACGCGGCGGCGATCAAATCATTTCGCGCGGCCCTGGCGGAGGGCATCGCCTTCCTCGCGAGGGAGCCGGTCAAGTCGCGCGAGATACTCGCCCGCTCCATGAAGCTGCCGGCATCCGACATGGCGAACATCATCATTCCGAAGCTCAAGGTCGAGGTGCCGCGCGCTGATCTTCAGTACTGGATCGACACCTTGGTCCAGCAGGGCATCACCAAGACCCGCCCCGACCCGGCGACGCTCATCATCGACTGAGAATGGGAACCCACATGACCATCAGAAAGACACCGGATACGCTACGCAGTGCGCGCTGGTTCAAACCGGACGATCTGCGCACCTCCAGCCACCGCCAGCGCATCATGCAGATGGGGTATTCCCCGCAGGATTATCTGGGACGGCCCATCATCGCCATTGTGAACACCTGGTCGGACATCCAACCCTGCCATGCGCATTTCAAGACGCGCGTGGACGATGTGAAGCGCGGCATCCTGCAGGCCGGCGGATTTCCCATCGAACTGCCCGCCCTGTCGCTGGCGGAGATATTCGTCAAGCCGACCACCATGCTCTATCGGAACATGCTGGCGATGGATACCGAAGAGCTGCTGCGCTCCCACCCGGTGGACGGCGCGGTGCTCATGGGCGGTTGCGACAAGACCACCCCGGCCCTGCTGCTCGGCGCCACCAGCGCCGGCTATCCGGCCATCTACATTCCGGCCGGCCCCATGCTGCGCGGCAATTGGCACGGCCAGGTGCTCGGCTCGGGTTCGGATTCCTACCGGCTGTGGATGGAGCGCAAGGTTGGCAAGGTCAGCGCCGAGGACTGGGCGGGCATCGAAAGAGGGCTGGCGCGCAGCTACGGCACCTGCATGACCATGGGCACGGCGAGCACCATGACCGGCCTGGCCGAGGCGCTCGGCATGTCCCTGACGGGGGCGTCCTCCATTCCGGCCGCGGATTCCAACCACATCCGCATGTGCGCGGATGCCGGCAGGCGCATCGTGGAGATGGTCTGGGAGGATCTGACGCCGGCACGGATCCAGACGCGCCAGGCCTTCGAGAACGCCATCAACGTCGCGATGGCCATCGGCTGCTCCACCAATGCCATCATTCATCTGATCGCCCAGGGACGGCGTGCCGGGGTCGCCATCGGGCTGGACGACTTCGAGCGGGCCAGCCGCAAGGTGCCGGTCATCGCCAACGTCAAGCCGAGCGGCTCGCCGTACCTCATGGAGGATTTCTACTATGCCGGGGGACTGCCCGCGCTGATGATGCGCATGAAGCAATACCTGCATCTGGACGCGATGACGGTGACCGGCAGAACACTCGGAGAAAACATCGCCGGTGCGCAGGTATTCAATGACGATGTGATCCGCCCGCTCGACAAGCCCGTCTACAAGGAAGGCGCCCTGGCGGTGCTCAGGGGAAATCTCTCGCCGGACGGCTGCGTGATCAAGCCGAGCGCCCTGGATCCGAAGTTCCTCAAGCATTCCGGCCCGGCCATCGTATTCGACGATTATCCGTCCATGATGAAGGCGGTCAACGACGAGAACCTGGACATCACGCCGGATCACGTCATGATTCTGCGCAATGCCGGGCCGCAGGGCGGTCCCGGCATGCCCGAATGGGGGCTGCTGCCGATACCCGTGAAGCTGCTGAAAATGGGCGTGCGCGACCTCCTGCGGATATCCGATGCGCGCATGAGCGGCACCAGCTACGGTGCCTGCGTGCTGCACGTCTCGCCGGAGGCGTTCCTGGGGGGGCCGCTGGCGCTGGTGCAAAACGGCGACCGGATTTCCATCGACATCGAGGCGCGCACGCTTCACCTGGAGGTGTCGGACGCCGAGCTGGCCGCGCGCCGCGCGCGCTGGCAGCCGCCGCCGCCGCGTTTCGCACGCGGCTACGGCTGGATGTTCACGCGCCACATCGGGCCCCCGCAGGACGGCTGCGACTTCGATTTCCTGCAGACATCCTTCGGTCCGGGACCGGGCGAGCCGGCCATTTTTTAAGGAGCGCATTCTTGATCGACAAGCGGGTGAAAACGGTGAACGACGCGGTTGCGGGCATCCGCGACGGATCGACGGTGTTGGTCGCGGGATTCGGCGATGTCGGCATCGCCAACTCCACGATCGAGGCGCTGCAGGCGCAGGGTGCGCGCGATCTGACCATCGTCTCCAACAACACCGGCAATGGCGATTACGGGCTGGCCAGATTGATCACCTCCGGCCACGTGCGCAAGGTCATCTGCTCCTTTCCGCGCTCCGGCGACTACAGCGGTTTCGTCGAAGCCTACAATGCCGGTCGCATCGAGCTGGAGCTCGTTCCGCAGGGCACCATCAGTGAACGGCTGCGCTGCGCAGCCGCCGGACTCGGCGGGTTCTTCTGCCCGGTGTCGGCTGGTACGCGGCTGGCGCAGGGCAAGGAGACCCGCGAGATCGACGGGCGCCCATACGTGTTCGAAAAGCCGCTGAAGGGAGATGTCGCCATCGTCAAGGCCCACAAGGCCGATCGCTGGGGGAATCTCACCTACCGGAAGTCGGCGCGCAATTTCAATCCGATCATGGCGATGGCGGCCGACCTGACCATCGTTGAAGCCAGCCAATTCGTGGAACTGGGCGAGTTGGACCCGGAATGCGTCGTGACCCCGGGAATATTCGTCGATCGCGTGTTCGTACTCGGGAGCCACCCATGACCGTGCTGACGCGTCAACAAATGGCCTGGCGTGCCGCACAGGATCTGCTGGACGGAAACTACGTGAACCTCGGCATCGGAATCCCCACCCTGGCGGCGCGCCACATACCCGCCGGCCGCGAGGTGATTTTCCACAGCGAGAACGGCGTGCTCGGCATGGGTCCCGCGCCCAAACCGGGCGAGGAAGACAAGGACCTGATCGATGCCGGCAAGGGCCTGTGCACGCTGGTCGCGGGCGGCGCGTTCGTGCATCACGCCGATTCGTTCGTCATGATCCGCGGCGGACATCTCGACGTCAGTCTCATGGGCGCCTTCGAGGTCTCGGAGCAGGGTGATCTGGCCAATTGGACCACCGAAGATCCGTCCTTTCCGCCCGGGGTGGGCGGCGCGATGGATCTGGCGGCCGGCGCCAAGCAGGTGCGCGTGCTCATGGAACATACCAGCAAGAAGGGCGAGCCCCGCATCAAGCGGCGCTGCTCCCTGCCACTGACCGCGCCCGGCGTGGTGAAGCGCATCTACACCAACCTGGCGGTGATCGACGTCACCGCGGAAGGCCTGATCGTGCGGGAAATGGTGCAGGGTATGGATTTGGCCGGACTGCAGGCGGTCACCGAGCCAAAATTGCAATTGGCCGCGGATTGGCGGACGCTGTCGCCGCCGTGAACTCGCAAAGGGGGAGAATAAAATGATCCGTTCTGTCGTCATCAGCGCCTTGCTGGCGGCGCTGGCCGCCGTTGCCGGCTGCGCGAGCACGCCGCACGATGCGGGCTGGATCACGCTGCTCGATGGTTCGAAGCCGTCGACCATGGACAACTGGATCCAGAACACCGAGCCGAATTGGCGCGTAGAGGACGGCACCGTGATGGCCGATTCGCGTGCGGGCAAGGACAGCACCTTTCTGGTATCCAAGAATTCCTATTCCAATGTGGAGATCCGCGCCGAGGTGTGGGTGACCCCGGACACCAACAGCGGCGTGTTCTTCCGCTGCTCCGATCCGAACAAGATCAGTGCCAAGAATTGCTACGAAATGAACATCTGGGACACGTACAAGGTCCAGTATTACGCCACCGGCTCCATCGCCCTGTTCGCCAAGGTCGATCCGGTGCCCAAGGCGGGCTACAAGTGGAGCACCTTCGACATCACGGCCGACGGCGCGCATCTGCTGGTGCTCATGGACGGCAAGCAGACCGTCGAGACCAACGACAGCACCTATGCCAGCGGCCCGATCGCGCTGCAGTATGGCGGCGGCATCGTCAAATGGCGAAAGGTGCAGGTCCGGCCGATAATCCATTAGCGCGGTGGCGACCCCTCCCGTCTATCCGGATCTCGCCGGCAAGGTCATCCTGGTGACCGGCGGCGCGTCGGGGATCGGCGCGGCGCATGTGCGCGCCTTCGTGCACAACGGCGCACGGGTGGCGTTTCTCGACCGGCAGGACGAGGCCGGGCGGGCGCTCGCGGCTGAATTGCCGGGCACCGTGTTCCTGGCCTGCGAACTGACCGACCTGGACGCGCTTGCCGGCGCGGTCGACAAGGTGCGGCGGGACCTGGGGCCCGTCGCCGGCCTGATCAACAACGCCGCGGTCGATCAGCGCAAGGACATCACCGCGGTCGACTTCGTGGATTTTCAGTGGATGATGGACCTGAATCTGAGGCATGTGATCTTCACGGCACAAAAGGTCATACCGCACATGCGCTCGCTGGGCGGTGGCTGCATCGTGAACACCAGCGCCACCGCGTGGATGAACGGGGTCGCAGATCTGCCGCTCTACAGCGCCGCCACGGCGGCTATCGTCGGATTCAGCCATTCACTCGCCCGCAGGCTCGGACCGGACCGCATCCGCGTGAATGCCATCGCACCGGGCTACGTGTCGACGCCGCGTCAACGCAGCTTGTGGTTCGACGCGGCGGCCGAAACGGCGCTCATCGCGGCGCAGTGCATTCCGGATCCGGTCAATCCGGAGGATGTCGCGAATCTTGCTGTGTTCCTGTGCTCGGATGCCGGCCGCATGCTCACCAAACAATGCTTCGTGATCAACGCGGGTTCGTCGTAGTGCGCGATGCTTGATGGCGGGATTGTTGCAGATACGCGTTCTTGGCCGGCTGGATGTGCTGGTCCAGCAGGGCCACGAATTCGTCGCGTTGCGTGGTTTGCAGCAGCGCGATCATGCGCTCGTGCTGCGCGCGCACGCTCGCCAGAATCTGCGGATCGCCGACGCTGTAGGAGCGGATGGCATGCGTCTTGAAGTGCAGCTGCTCGATGACTTCGGTGAGCGCTGTGTTGCCGCAGGCGGCGAACAGCGTCTTGTGAAAAATCAGGTTTTCCCTGAACACCTGGCGCAGGTCGCCGCGATTCGCGGCCGCGCAATGCCGCTCGTGGATCTGCAGCAAGGCCTCGATCAGGCGCGGCGGAGCCGGCATCGGAATCAGCTTGCCTGCGCAGGTCTCGACCAGGGTCCTCACCAGATACAGATTCTCGACCTCGGAGGCGGAGAAGTCCTTGACGGCGGCGCCGCGATTGGGCTGGCGCACCACGATGCCCATGGCGTCCAGATCGAGCAGCGCCTGGCGGATGACGTGGCGCTTGACGTGGAAGCGTTCGGCGAGTTCCTCCTCGACCAGCCGCTCCCGTGGCGCCAGATGTCCGAGCGCGATTTCCTCCTCCAATGTGGCCGCGATGTCCGCGGCGCCGATCGTATTCTCGTTTTTCGACATGGCAGATCCTAAGGTTCCGCCCCGACCATCATAAGCTCCGATGATCATTCTGCCAATATTGTTGACAAAAGAGTTGATAATCTACATGGTGGCAAGTGGGCCTCGGCAGACAACTGCCGCAGCGCACCACGTTACATCAAAAGAAAGGCTGCACCAATATGTCCAAGATTTCCGCGGTTCGTGCGCGCGCCATCAGCATACCCCTGGATTCCGCGACCTCCTTCGCCAGTCGTCTCGTCAAGGAGCGGCATTACGGGATCGTCGAGGTTTCTGGCGATGACGGCTTCAAGGGCATCGGCTTCTGCTACGTCGGCAGCTCGGGCGGCAGCATTTTCCCGGAGATCGTCACGAGCCTGCTGGCCCCCGTGCTGCTGGGCCAGGACCCCTATCGCGTCGAAGGATTGTGGGGCGAGATGTATCAGGAGACGCTGCTGCAGGGGCGCGCCGGCACGGTGATGCGGGCCATCAGCGCCCTCGACATCGCGCTCTGGGACCGAAATTCCCGGGCCGCCAAACTGCCGCTGTATCGGTTTCTCGGCGCCGTCAGCGACAGCGTCCCCGCCTATGCCAGCGGCGGCTATTATTTGGACGGCAAGACCCCGGCGAAGCTGGCGGACGAAATGCAGGCGTATGTCAACGGCGGCTTCCAGGCCGTCAAGATGAAGGTCGGCAAGCTCGATCTGCGCGGCGAGGAGGCCCGCATCGCGGCGGTGCGCGAGCGCATCGGGCCGGATCCCCTGCTCATGCTCGATGCCAACAATGCGTGGTCCGATCTGCCGACTGCGCTGCGTTTTGTGCGGATGTTCGAGAAGTACGACCCGTATTTCATCGAAGAGCCCTTCAGCCCGGACGACATCGAAAACCACGCCCGCCTCGCGGGCAGCACCTCGGTACTGGTGGCCACCGGGGAGATCGAGGTCGGGCGCTGGCGCTTCAAGCAGCTCCTGCAGGCCGGCGGCGCCGCCATCCTGCAGACCGATGCCGCGGTTTGCGGCGGCGTCACGGAATTCAAGCGCATCGCCGCCACGGCCGCGAGCTTCGGAGTCACCCTGTGCCCGCATTGGTTCCACGATCTGCATGCGCACCTGGTGGCGGCCATCCCGAACGCGCGGTACGTGGAGTACTTCGCGGACGATCAGGTGCTCAATTTCCGCCGCCTGCTCGACAAGCAGGTGCAGATAAAAGAGGGTAGGATTCTGCTCCCGCAGGAGCCCGGCCTGGGTTTCAATTTCAACGATCAGGCGGTGGAGCGTTACGCGCTGTCGCCCTGGAGAGGCTAAATGCCGGAAGTACAAGCCGTTCCCAATGTATTCAAGCACAACCTGCGCGAGCGCAAGAAACAGTACGGCCTGTGGCTGTCGCTCGACAGCCCCATGGCCACGGAAATCGTGGCTGGAACGGGCTACGACTGGCTGCTGCTCGACCTCGAGCACAACTGCATCGACTTGAGCAGCGTGGTGCACCATCTGCGCGCCGCCAAGGGCGGCACGGCGGAGGTCATGGTGCGGCTACCGTGGAACGATCCGGTCGTCTTCAAGCGTCTGCTGGATCTCGGCGTGCGATCCTTCATGGTGCCGCTGGTGCAGTCGGCCGAGGAGGCGCGCGCCGCGGTCGCCGCCACGCGCTATCCGCCGCTCGGCATGCGCGGCGCCGCCGGCAACACCCGCGCCAGCAACTTCAACCGCATCACGAATTATTTCGAGAACACCCACGAGAACATCTGCATCGTGGTGCAGATCGAGACGCTCAAGGGGGTCGAGGCCATCGGGGAGATCGCCGCGGTGGACGGAATCGACGGACTGTTCATCGGACCGAGCGACCTGTCGGCGAGCATGGGTCTGGTCGGCAAGGCCACGCTGCCGCAGGTGAAGGAAATGATCACCAAGGCGCTGGGCATGATACTCAAGACCGGCAAGGCGCCCGGTCTGCTGAATTTCGTGCCGGCGGATGCGCGCGCCTGGCTGCAGGCCGGGTTCTCGTTCATCGCCGTCGGCGCCGATGGCGCCATCGTCGCCCGGCGCAGCGAATCTTTGCTGCAGGAAGTCAAGAGCACCTCATGAACGCTTCCCGAATCGAACGGAGCTGAGCCATGTACCAAGCCAATCTCTTCATCAACGGCATCGAGATCCCGAAGACCGCGGCGCCGCGCATCGATGTCATCAATCCGGCCACGGAGGAGGTGCTCGGCTCCTCCCCGTCGAGCGGACCGGAGGAGGTGAGCGCCGCCGTGCAGGCCGCACAGCGTGCCTTCGAGATCTGGCGCAAGACCACGCCCTGGGATCGATCGCTCATATTGCGCCGCATCGGCGCATTGATCCGCGAGCGCCTGGAGGATCTGGTGACGCTGGTCACCCTGGAAATCGGCAAGACGCGACTCGAATCGCGCCTCGAGGTGACGGCCTGCGCCGAGTATTTCGAATGGGCGGCCGAGGAGGCCCGGCGCCTCGGCGGATATTTCCGCGAAGGACGCCTGCCCGGCAGCCGCTTCGAGGTTTCGCACGAACCGGTCGGCGTGGTGCTGGCGCTGGCGGCCTGGAATTACCCGGTGATTCTCGCCACCCGCAAGATCTCCATGGCTCTCGCCGCCGGCTGCACGGTCATCGTGCGGCCCGCCGAGGAGGGGCCCGCGTGCGTGGCCGCGCTGGTGCGCTGCTGCCATGATGCGGGGCTGCCGCCGGGCGCCGTCAATCTGCTGTTCGGTTCGCCGCAGGCCGTGGTTGAGCCGCTGATGGCCAATCCGATCGTGCGTCAGGTGAGCTTCACCGGCTCCACACGCGTGGGGCAGCTGCTGGTGCAACAGAGCGCACAGACCGTCAAGCGGCTGACCATGGAACTCGGCGGCCACGCACCGTTCATCGTGCTCGAGGATGCCGATATCGGCAAGGCGGCGGCTGCGGCGGTCACCGCGCGCATGCGCTGCGCCGGACAGGTCTGCAGCGCACCCAGCCGCTTCTTCGTGCTCGAATCCGTGTCGGGTGCCTTCACCGATCAGATGACCAAGCTGGCGAGCGCCATGAAGGTCGGCAACGGCATGGAGGACGGCGTGCAAATGGGTCCGCTTGCCACCGGCCGGCAGCTGCAAAGGGCGCAGCGTCTGGTCGCGGATGCGCGCGCCAAGGGTGCCAAGGTGGCGTGCGGCGGCGGCCGTCCCGGCGGTTTGAATCACGGCTATTTCTTCGAGCCGACCATACTCACGAATCTGTCGCCCGATGCAACCATCCTGCACGAGGAGCCGTTCACGCCGATCGCGGCCATCGTGCCGGTGAAGAGTCCCGAGGAAGCCGTGGCCCGCGCCAACGAGGTCGAATTCGGCCTTGCGGCCTACGTGTTTTCGCGTTCAGGGAACGCCATCGACGCGGTCACGTCCGAGCTTCAGGCCGGCGTCATCGGCGTGAACACCGTGGCGGTGGCCACGCCGGAGGCTCCGTTCGGCGGCATCAAGCAAAGCGGCTACGGACGCGAGGGCGGCATCGAGGGCATTCGCGACTTCCTGAACGAAAAATTCGTGCATCGGGTTCGGGCTTAGCGAGGCCGGCCATGAACGACTCGGCGCGCGCCAAACCGCTGCCCACACCCGAAACTCAGCACTATTGGGACGGCGCAGCCGCGGGCGAGCTGCGGCTGCAACGCTGCCAGGCGTGCAGCAAGGCGTACTTTCCGCCGCGACCCTTCTGCCCGGCTTGCGGTTCGCGCGGCGTCAGAGTGTTCGCGGCGAGCGGCAAGGCGACGCTCTACAGCTACATCATCAATCATCGCGCGGCCCCCGGGTTCACCGCCCCCTATGCGATTGCGGTGGTGCAACTGGCGGAGGGCCCGCGACTGATGACCAACATCATCGATTGTCCCCAGACTCCGGAGGCTCTGGTGCTCGACATGGCGCTCGAAGTCGCGTTCCAGAAGCTCGACGACACGATCACGTTGCCGGTGTTTCGCCCGGCCGGTGCCTGACATGCGCCGCAACCAGGTGGCCGTGGTCGGGGCGGCGGAAACCACGCGCCTCGGGGTCATTCCCGACATGTCGCAGATCCAGCTGCATGCCGATGCGGCCCTGAACACTCTGGCGGATGCCGGCCTCAAGCCCGGCGACATCGACGGCCTGGCGTGCGCCGCCGAGACGCCGACCCAGCTCGCGCACTATCTCGGCATAACGCCCACCTGGGTGGATGGCACGCACGTCGGCGGCTGTTCCTTCATGATTCACGTGCGGCACGCGGCGGCGGCGATCGAAACCGGACTGTGCAAAACCGTGCTCATCACGCATGGCGAGAGCGGCCGGTCGCTGATCGGCAAGCCGCCGCGGTCGGTGCGCGCCGATAATTTCGAGGGCCAATTCGAGGCACCCTACGGAACCAACGGCAGGCCGACTCAATTCCCGATACCGCTGCTGCGTTTCATGAAGACCTACGGCATCACGCAGGAGCAGCTGGCGATGGTCTCGGTGGTGCAGCGCGAGTGGGCTGCGAAGAATCCGCGCGCCAGCTACAAGGACAAGCTCACGGTCGAAGCGGTGCTCAATTCGCGCATGATCGCCTATCCGTTGAGGATCCTGCAGTGCTGCCTGGTGACCGACGGCGGCGGTGCGCTGATATTGACCAGCGCCGACCGGGCCGCGGATTTTCCGCACAAGCCGGTGTACGTTCTCGGCACCGGCGAGAGCGTTGAGACGCCGGTGGTCAGCCAGATGGAATCCTTCAACAGCTCGCGCGCATGGCGCGTGTCCGGCGCGCAGGCGTTCCGCGAGGCGGGCATCACCCCGCGCGACGTTGATCATCTGATGATCTACGACGCATTCGCACATTTGCCGCTGTACGGGCTGTGCGACCTCGGCTTCATGCCGCCTGAGGCAACCGGCGAGTTCATCGCCAACCGCAACACCGCGCCCGGGGGCAAGTTGCCCGTCAATACCAATGGCGGCGGCCTGAGCTACATGCATTCGGGGATGTACGGCATGTATGCGCTGCAGGAGAGCGTTCGGCAGATGCGCGGCATCGCGCCCGCGCAGGTGTCCGGCGCCAGGATTTCGGTATGCCACGGCAACGGCGACATGTTTGGTGCCGCCGGCACCATCATCTTCAGCAATCAGCGATAATGCCGCCGGGAACTCACCAGGCGCCGTCGACCAGGATGAACGCCATGCGGCACGGTTCGTTGGAACGGTTCGACCAGGCATGGTTGGTGCCGCGCTGAACCACCACGTCGCCGGCTTTGAGCAGTGTCTCCTGCTTGTCGAGCACCAGATACACCTCGCCCGACAGGACGATGCCGTAATCGACGGTCTTGGTCCGATGCATGAAGGGATGCGGCGGGTTGTCCTCTTCGGCGGTGGAGGCGTGCGAGGAGCCGTAGGCCGCGAACGCAGCCTTCGCGGCGGCCCGATCCACTTTGTGAATCCACGTGGATTCGGGCGGATGGACGACGATACGGCACAAGGTGCCGTTGGGCGGCGGCTCGAGGGTGCGGGTACGCTGGGTGGGCTCGCCGGGCTGATTGATCTGCGCCGGCATGCTGTTGGTCACCCACACCTCATTGGCGGAATATCCGGGCCGCTGCGGGATTTCGAACACCACCGGCGTGATGCCGTCGGAAATGATGATCGCCTTGCCGTCTGCGTCGTGTCCCGTGACCACGCGTCGAACATTGCCGCCCATATCTGAACTCTCCCCGGATGAATTCGATGATTCAATCCTAGTGTGTCTGTCTCAATTCGATTTATCAATATTGTTGACAAAAAAGTTGATAATCGGCATGGTGCCGTTTGAAAGGCAGGGTGGGGACCCATGAGACGTATTCTCTCGCCCTGGACTTGGGCCGGCATGATGGCATTGGCCGGTGTCGGCGTCGCGGCGCAAGCCGCCACGCAGCTCAGCGTCGGCTATACCAACACCATCAGCTTCACGGGATTGTTCGTCGCCAGGGATCAGGGCCTGTTTGCCCGACACGGACTCGACGTCAAGCTGGTGCTGATCGCGTTGAATTCCACCATCCCCTCCGCCCTGGTCGGCGGCAGCATTCAGATCGGCGGCACCACGCCGCCCGTCTTTCTGCAGGCGTCCGGAGGCGGCCTTGACGTGGTCGTGATCGCCGGCGGAGCCGTGAACAACGTGCACACCCGGGATGGCGGCGGCGTGGTCGCGCGCACCGGGGTGACCATCGGGACGCCGAAGGACTTCGAGGGCAAACGCGTCGGCGTGCCGGGCATCGGCGCCTTCATGCAGGTGCTGTTTCGCCGCTGGCTGACCGAGCATGGCGTGGACTACAAGAAGGTCAATTTCGTGGAGGTGCCGCTGGCGCAGAGCAGCGACATTCTGAAATCCGGCAACGTCGACGCGGTGCTGGTGGTCGAGCCATTCTTCGACCGCATCCTCAAGGCCGGGACCGGCCACCTGGTGTCGCCCTTCGTGACCGAGATGCCGGACGGCCTGTTCGCGATCTATTACTCGGCCACCCGATCGTGGGCGAGGAGCAATGCGGCCACCATCAAGGCTTTTCGCGAAGCCCTGGCCGATGCGGCCGTCTACCTCGAGAAGAATCCGGAAAGCGCCCGCCAGATCCTCGCCAAGGCCACGAGATTGCCCCCCGACGTGATCGCCTCCGTAACCCTGCCGACCCTCAGGCTTCAGGTACCCTTGAACGACGTGAAATACTGGTCCGACACCCTGCTCGCGCAGGGCATGATCAAGGTGCCCGCCGACCCGGCCAACCTGGTCATCAACTGACATGGACCGGTCGACATCCAACGCCGATGACGCACTCATCGCATTCCGAAACGTGTCGCTGTCGCTCGGCGGGCGGCCGATACTGGAGAACATCAACCTTAAGGTCAGGCGCCGCGAATTCATCTGCGTGGTCGGCCCGTCGGGCTGCGGCAAGACCACGCTGTTGCGGCTGATCGCCGGCCTGGTGCATCCGGACGCCGGCGAGGTCATCTACGATGGCCAGGTGGTCGGCGAGCCGGCCAGCGACGTTGCGCTGATCTTTCAGGATTACAGCAAGGCGCTGCTGCCCTGGCGCACGGCATCGGGCAACGTGTCGCTGGCTCTCGAGGCGAGCGGCACGCCAAAGCCGGAGCGGGCGCAGCGCATCCGCGCGCTGCTCGACAAGGTCGGACTGGCGCATCACGCCGACAAGTATCCGGCGCAGCTCTCGGGCGGCATGCAGCAGCGCCTGCAGATCGCCCGCTGTCTCGCGCAGGGCCCCTCGGTGCTGCTCATGGATGAGCCGTTCGGTGCGCTGGATGCAATGACCCGCCAGGTGCTGCAGGACGAAGTGCTGCGCATCGCCGAATCGGGCCATACCAGCGTGTTCTTCGTGACCCACGATCTCGAGGAGGCGATCTATCTCGGTGATCGCGTCGTCGCATTGCGGCCGAACCCGGGCCGGGTCGCGGAGATCTTCGATGTGCGCCTGCCGCGGCCGCGCGACCAGCTGTCCACCCGGGAGGATCCGGAGTTCATGCGACTGAGGCGGGTGCTGTTCGATTTCATCCAGGAAACAGAAAGTTGAAATGGCAGGGATTCATCCTGCCGGCGGGGCTGGTGCTGACCGCCGAGGCGTGTGCGCGCATCTTCGGCATCAGCAGCGATTCGCTGGCCGCGCCCTCGCAGATATTGAAGGCGGCGTGGATGCTGCTCGCCGACGGCTCGCTGTTCGTGATGACGGGCCAGACGCTGCTGTCGGCGGTGGCGGGATTGCTGCTCGGCGGCTGCGCGGGTCTCGTGCTCGCGGTCGTGCTCGGTCTGTCTCCCACGCTGACCCGGCTGCTGCGCTATCCGATCGAGGCGCTGCGGCCCATCCCGTCCATCGCGGTGCTGCCGATTTTTCTGATGGTCTACGGCTTCGGCTACCGCATGGAAATCGCGATCATCGCGTTTGCCTGCTTCTGGCCGAATCTGATCATCGGCCAGGCAGCGGTGAGCGGCATCGAGCCGCGCCTGCTCGAGGTGAGCCGGGTGCTCGGCCTCGGGTTCGTCGGCCGGGTGACCAAGATCGTGCTGCCGGCGGCGCTGCCGCGGCTGTTCCTGGCTTTCCGCCTGGCCGCCGCCATTTCCCTCATCGTCTCCGTGACCGTGGAGATCGCGATGAATCCCCAGGGGCTCGGCTATGAGCTGATGGCGGCGCAAAATTCGCTGCGGCCGGAAGTGATGTTCGCCATCCTGTTGTACATCGGCCTGTTGGGCTGGGGCCTGAATGCGCTGCTGCTGTTCGCGCAGCAGCGGCTGTTCGGGGCGGCCGGCACGGCGCAGGTGCCGCGATGAGCCGGCTGCAGCGCGCCGGCTGGGCGGCCGCGAGCATTGCGGTGGGCATCGCCATGATCGGCATCTGGCAGTTCATCGCCTGGCACAAGCTCGTCTCCCCCGTGTTCCTGCCCGGGCCCGATCAGACCTGGGCCGCCCTGGTGGATGGCTTCGAGAACGGCATGCTCGGCGAGCAGACGCTCGAGACCGTCGAGCGCATGATCTACGGGTGGGTGCTGGCCTCGCTGCTCGGCACCGGCCTCGGCGCGCTGATCGGCTCCTCGCGCCGGGCGCGGGAGCTTATCGCACCCACCCTGGAGTTCATCCGCCCGCTGCCGTCCTCGGCGATGATTCCGGTGGGCATTGCGTTCTTCGGCTTGACCAAATCCATGGTCGTCGGCGTGGTTGCTTTCGGCAGCATCTGGCCCATGCTGCTCGCGACCATCCACGGCTTTTCGGCGGTCGAGCCGCGGCTCATCGAGGTCGGCCGGGTGCTCAAGCTGTCGCGCCTGCAAATGGCCTTCAAGATCGCCTTCCCGAATGCAATGCCGGACATATTCGCGGCCATGCGCCTCGGGCTGATCACGGCGCTGATATTGTCCGTGGTCGGGGAAATCCTGGCCTTCCAGGGCGGACTCGGATCGCACATCCTCGAGGCCTCCAGGGCGTACCGCTCGCCGGATTTGTTCGCCGGGGTGATCGTCCTCGGGATGATCGGCCTGACCAGCAACCTGGTGCTGTCCTTTCTCGAGGCGCGCTTCCTGCGGTGGCGGCGGCCGTGATCAACGGCCGCCGCCGCGCCCGGAGGCGCGCACCACGCACCGCCGAGCCCCGTCGCGGCGTGCGGACGGCTGCCTAAAAGTTGTAGGCGACGATGACCTTCACCAGTTTGCCGGCGACCAGCTGACCCTGGGTGCCCTCGTAGGCCACCGAGGGCGCTGCATTGGCATAGTGATAGAGCTTGAATTCGATATCCCCGTAAAACTTCCATCGGCCGACATTCGCCTCCAGGCCCGGCGACAGCAGGAGCCGGTGGTAGCCGCTGTTCGGCGGATCGGCATTCACGCCGCTGTCATGCAGGCGGTCCGAACCGATGAGCTGCAGCACGGCGCTCAGCGCATTGTTCCTGCCGATGTCGAAGCCGTCGTAGGCGAGGCCGGCCGCGGCGTCGGTCTCGTTGCCGGGGCGATAGCCTTCGCGCGAATCGAAGGCGCGTTGGAAGATTCCCTCGACGAACCATTTCAGGTGATTCTCCTCACTCACCGTGCCGACGTGGTAGCCCGCGAGCAGCAGATCGGTGGTGCCGGTGCCGATCGAGGTGTCGCGGTCGAAGTTCGGATAAGTCCAATCGCCGGTGGGCAGCTTCAAGCCCACCGATAGTCCGCTCGACATGTCGGCCGAGAATCCGGTGTAGGTGCCGAGCACGCGGATGTCCCCCAAGGCGGAGTGCCGGTAGGTCTCGACATCCGGGGCGCCCGGTACGCCGATGTCGGTGCGAAAGGTGCGAAACCAGTAGGGCACCTTGATCGACATGCCCCAGTCGCCGTTGAAATTGTACTGAAGCCCGACGCCCGCAAAATGCGTCTCGATCTCCTTGTCGGTGTTGTTGGCGGCCGGCGCGGCGCTCGATCCGACCCAGTTTTGGCTCTGGTCCTGATAGTCGTCCTCGACATCGATCATGGCGCCGGGATGGGTCGGAATCATCGCGAAGCTGCCGACATCGAACACGCCGCAGCCGCAGGCGCAGGCGAGCGCAAAGCCCGGCACGCACGCACCGCAGGAAACGAACCAAAGCGTGGCCAGGCCACGCAACGGGAAATTGATTGTCATGATGCCCTCGTCACAGGGGAGGCCCGGGGTGATCGGGCGCCCGAATCATGGGAACCGCGACGCTCCGCGCAGGCGGGCGCCGGCGATCGTGGTCAGAGCAGGAGGGGTAGCGGCGGCGCGCGTGCGATCTGTCGGCGGACGGGTCCGAAATTCAGGAAGGTCTGGGAGAATTGCACCGGCAGCAGGGCCGGCCCGACATCTGCGGCGGCCGGCAGCACGGCCAGCGCCGGCAGCGGCGCCGGTCCGGCGCTTTGGGCATACGGGCAAGTCGGATCGGGGTGCATGCCGTGATGGTCATGATGCATGCCCGGATGGTGCGCACCCTGGTGCATCCCCATCCCCATGGCCATCCCCATGGCCATCCCCAGTTCCGCATCGCACAGCACCAGCGTGAGGTCGCCGTCGACCGGCGCCAGCATGAATCCGGCCGGCACGAAGGCCCGCACCACCACCATGGTGAGCACCAACAGAGCCGGCCATCGCGGCCTCATCCGGCGCCCCTTTAGTCTCATCCTGGATCCCATGCCGGCGTAACGATGCCCCAACGGGATGTGCCGCGCAATACATTTCGCGTGTGCACGGTGCGTGACGCCACCGCTATACTGTGCCCAATGAGCGCGAGTCTGAAATCCATGCCCGGGCAGAACGAAGCGGAGCGGCAGGCGAGGGTGGATCTCGCCGCCTGTTACCGGCTCGCCGCCCGCTTCGGACTGAACGAAGGCATCGACAATCACTTCACCCTGCTGCTGCCCGGACAGACGGACCGGTTCCTGGTGCCGCCGTTCGGCCTGCACTGGTCGGAGATCCGGGCAGCCGATTTCATGGTGGTTGACCTCGCCGGGCGAATCATCAGCGGCCGGGGTCCGCTCGAGGACACAGCGCTTTACATTCACGCATCGGTGCATCGTGCGTCGCCGCAGGGGCGCTGCGTGCTGCACACCCATATGCCATATGCCACTGCGCTCGGCATGCTCGCGGATCCGCATCTGGCGATGGCGGTGCAAAGCGCGCTCGGCTTCCACGGCGATATCTCGTACGATGCCGATTACGGCGGCCTGGCCCTGGACTGGGCCGAAGGCGAACGGCTGGCGCGCGCTCTGGGCGACAAGTCCGTGCTGCTCATGCGCAACCACGGCGCGCTGGTGGTGGGAGCCACGGTTCCGGTGGCCTTCGAGCGACTGTATTTCCTGGAGCGCGCCGCCATGGCACAGGTGCTTGCGCTGTCCACCGGCCGCGCCCTGAATATCCTCCCCGCATCGATCGTGCAAAAGACGTCCGCGCAATTCGCGGCCTGCGCGATGATCGGCGGTCAGCCGCGGGCGGATCTGCATTTCGCGGCCCTGAAGCGCCTTCTCGACCGCCACGAAGCGGACTACGCGAGCTGAACGCAGTCGTCAACGCGTCGCAGCCGGCGCGGCGCGCGCGGCCGGTGGTCCTGTTGCTGGCGGCGGCGCTGTTCATCAATTACGTGGATCGCGGCGCGCTGCCGACCGCCGCACATCTCATACAGAGCGACCTGCATCTGAGCGAATCGCAGCTCGGCATCCTGTTGTCGGCCTTCTTCTGGACCTACGCCAGCCTGCAGATTCCGGTGGGCTGGCTCGGCGAGCGCTACGGCGCGCATCGCGTGCTGGCGGCAGGGCTTGCGATCTGGGCGGCGGCCACCATGCTCACCGGGGTGGCTTCCGGCTTTGCGCTGCTGCTCGGACTGCGGCTGATGCTCGGCCTCGGCGAAAGTGCGGCCTTTCCCTGCGCCTCGAAGATCCTGGCCGAAGCGGTGCCTGCAACGGGTCTGGGAACGGCCAACGGCATTGTCGCCTTTGCATATCTGTTCGGGCCCGCCGTGGGCACCCTCATCGGCGGCCTGCTGATGGCGCGCTTCGGCTGGCGCAGCGCGTTTCTGACCTTCGGCGCCCTCTCGCTGCTCTGGCTGTGGCCCTGGTCAAGGGTGGTGCAGCCGCCCGCCGCCGCCGGACGCGCACGCGAGGAAACACCGTCGCTGTGGATGATCCTGCGACAGCCCGGGCTGTGGGGCGCGGGCCTCGGCCACTTCTCCAGCAATTACACGTTTTATTTTATGCTGTCATGGCTGCCGTTCTATCTGGTGCGCGAACGCGGCTTCTCCACCACCGACATGGCGGAACTGGCCGGCAGCGCCTACGCGGTCAATGCGCTGTGCGCGCTGGCGGGCGGATGGGCGATCGACCTCCACATTGCGCGCGGCGGATCGGCGAACTTCGCCTACAAGTCGGTGATGGCCGCGGCCCATGCCGGCGCCGTCGCCTGCATGCTGTGCATGGCGCTCGGGCCGCGCATGCTCGCGCTCGCCAGCGTGTTCGTCTACCAGGCGCTTTGCGGCGCGTCCTCGCCGGGCGTGTATGCGATCCCGCAGATTCTCGCCGGACCGCGCGCCGCCGCGCGCTGGGTGGGCATTCAAAACACCATGGGCAATCTGGCCGGCATTTTCGCACCGGCCCTGACCGGCCTCATCATCGAGCGCACCGGACATTTCACGGGCGCGTTCGTGCTCGCGGCGGCCGTCAGCCTGCTGGGGCTCGTCGGCTGGGTGTTCATGCTGCCGAGGCTGGCACAATTGAACTGGCGCGCGGCAGGCGCAGCCGCCTGATCCGGCGAGATCCGCGCCGGGCGCGAATCAGACCACCGCATTCGGCACCGGCGTCCCGGCGAAATAGGCGTCGAGACTGGCCATCACCATGCGTGCCATGTTCTCGCGGGTCTCATGGGTGGCGCTGCCGATGTGGGGCGTGAACACGACATTCGGCAGCGCCCGCAGCGCCTCGGGCACGGTCGGTTCATCGGCGAATACATCGAGTGCGGCGCCGGCAATGCGCTTCTCGACCAACGCGGCGATCAATTCCTTCTCGATGACGATGGAGCCGCGCGCGATATTGACCAGGACGCCGGCCGGACCCAGGGCGTCAAGCACCTCACGGCCGATCAGCCCCACGGTGGACGGGTTCGCGGAGGTGGCCACGATCAACACGTCGCTGTGCTGCGCCAGCTGCACCGGGTCACTGAAATAGCGCAGTTGATTTCTCTTGTCGGCGGTCGCGTGGTACGCCACCGGTCCGATCGGCGCGAGGCGTGCGGCGATGGCGGCACCGATGCGGCCGAAGCCCACCAGGCCGAAGCGGCGGCCCGTCAATTTGCGACCGAGGGGATAGGGAGCCGCCGGCCAGCGTCCCTCCCGCACGTAGCGGTCGCAGGCGGCCAGGCTGCGGAACTGGCTGACAATCAGACCCAGGGTCAGGTCGGCCACATCGTCGGTCAATACGTCGGGTGTATTGGTCACGCGGATGCTGCGGCGCCCGGCAAGCTCAAGATCCACCTTGTCGAATCCCACCCCGCTGATGGCGATGATGCCGAGGGCCGGCAGCCGCTCGATCAAGGCAGTCGGGACTCCGAGATTTCCGCCGGTTACAATGCCGCGCACGGCGGATCCGCGGCCATTCAGCCACGCCTCCCGGTCGTCGATTTCGAACCAGCGGTGCACCAGGAACCTGTCGCGCAGGCCGTTTTCCAGGAAGGGCGCAAAGGCGTTGAACTGCAGAATCTCGATGGTCATGCGCACATCATCGTAGCATGGGGGGAACATGAGATCGGCATCCGCAAAAATCGCGCTGGTCACCGGCGCCGGAACGGGCATCGGCAGAGCCGCGAGCCTTGCGCTGGCGCGGGACGATTTCGCCGTGGTGCTCGCCGGCCGGCGGCCGGAGCCGCTCGCGGCCGTGGCGGCCGAAATCGCCGGCGTCGGCGGCACGGCGCTCCCGGTGCCGACCGACCTGCGCAATCCGAAATCGGTGATCGATCTGTTCGCGACGGTCCGCGAGCGATTCGGCCGCCTCGATCTGCTGTTCAACAATGCGGGAGCGCTCGCGCGCGCAGTGCCGATGGAGGAGCTGACCCCCGAGGAATGGCAGGCGGTGGTGGACGTCAACCTGACGGGCGCGTTTCTCTGCACCCAACAGGCCGTATTGATCATGAAGGGCCAGGATCCGCGCGGCGGCCGTATCATCAACAACGGATCGATATCTGCGCACGTGCCGCGGCCGAACTCGGCGCCCTACACGGCCACCAAACACGCCATATCGGGGCTAACCAAGTCGACCGCCCTCGATGGGCGGCGCCACGACATCGCGTGCGGCCAGATCGACATCGGCAATGCGCCCACCGCGATCCGCTCCCACGCGGATCGGGGAAATCTGCAGCCCAACGGCACCCGCATGGTCGAACCGACCATGGATCTCGACAGTGTCGCGCGTGCCGTGGCTTACATGGCGAGCCTGCCGCTCGACGCGAACGTGCTGTCGATGACCGTCATGGCGACGAAAATGCCGTATGTCGGACGCGGCTAGTGTCCGGGTTGGCGGTCGAGAATGGAACGCCGCCGCGCGGCACGGAGGATTGAATGACGCGACCGGATCCGGAGGCGCCCGTGCTCGGGGCGGAGCAGTTGCAGAACATCGACGCCTATTGGCGCGCGGCCAACTATCTGTCGGTGGGTCAGATCTACCTCTGCGACAACCCGCTGCTGCGCGAACCGCTCAATCTCGCGCACATCAAACGCATGCTGCTCGGCCATTGGGGCACCACTCCCGGCCAGAATTTCATCTACACTCACTTGAACCGGGTCATCGGTAAATTCGACCTGGACATGATCTACATGTCCGGTCCCGGTCACGGCGGACCGGCGGTGGTGAGCGGCACCTACCTGGAGGGCACCTACAGCGAGGTGTATCCGGACATCAGTCAGGACGAGGCCGGGCTCAAGCGGCTGTTCACACAGTTCTCGTTTCCGGGGGGCATCCCCAGCCATGCGTCGGCGGAGTGCCCCGGGTCGATCCACGAGGGTGGCGAGCTCGGCTATTCACTGAGCCACGCGTTCGGCGCCGTATTCGACAATCCGGGCCTGATCGTCGCCTGCGTCGTCGGCGACGGCGAGGCCGAAACCGGTCCGCTCGCGACCGCGTGGCATTCGAACAAGTTTCTCAATCCCGTCACAGACGGTGCCGTGCTGCCGATTTTGCATCTGAACGGCTACAAGATAGCAAATCCCACTCTGCTCGCGCGCATTACGCGCGAGGAGCTGGATCAGCTTCTGCACGGTTACGGTTGGACGCCGTTGTACGTCTGCGGACACGAGCACGCCGCCATGCACCAGGCGATGGCCGCCGCACTCGACAGCGCCGTCGGGAGCATTCTCGACATCCAGAGGCTGGCGCGCGACAGCAGCCAATCCGAGCGTCCGCGCTGGCCCATGATCGTGCTCGACTCGCCGAAGGGCTGGACCGGCCCGGCGGTCATCGACGGCAAGCCGAACGAGGGCACCTTCCGATCGCATCAGGTGCCGCTGTCCGATCCGGCCGCGCACCCGGAGCATCTGCTGCAGCTCGAGGCGTGGCTGCGAAGCTACCGGCCGCAGGAACTGTTCGATGCCGCCGGACGCCTCCAGCCGCAGCTCGCGGCCCTGGCGCCCCGCGGCGCGCGGCGCATGGGCGCGAATCCGCATGCCAACGGCGGCATCCTGCTGCGGGATCTGCGCATGCCGGACTATGCCGGGTATGCGGTCGACGTTCCGGCGCCGGGTACGGCCGGCATCGGCGATACTCACGTGCTCGGACGCTTCCTGCGGGACGTGGTGAAAATGAACGCCGCGGGGCGCAATTTCCGGATATTCGGGCCGGACGAGACGCTCTCGAACGGCCTCGAGGCGGTGTTCGAGGTCACCAACCGGCAGTGGCAGCTGCCGATCCTGGCCACCGACGACTTCCTGGCGCGCGACGGGCGCGTCATGGAGATGTTGAGCGAACATCAATGCGAAGGGTGGCTGGAGGGCTATCTGCTGACAGGGCGGCACGGGCTGTTCAATTGCTACGAGGCCTTCATCCACATCATCGACTCCATGTTCAACCAGCATGCCAAGTGGCTCAAGGTCACGGCGCATCTGCCGTGGCGGCGCAAGATTGCCTCCCTCAACTATCTGCTGAGCTCGCACGTATGGCGGCAGGATCACAACGGCTTCACCCACCAGGATCCCGGCTTCCTCGATCACGTGGTCAACAAGAAGTCCGAGATCGTGCGCGTGTATCTGCCGCCGGACGCGAACTGTCTGTTGTCGGTGATGGATCACTGTCTGCGCAGCCGCCACTACGTCAATGTGGTGGTGGCCGGCAAGCACCCGGCGCCGCAGTGGCTCGATATGGACGGCGCGATCCGCCATTGCAGCCAGGGCATCGGCATCTGGCAATGGGCGAGCAGCGACCAGCGCGGCGAGCCGGACATCGTCATGGCCTGTGCGGGCGATGTGCCCACGCTCGAAACCCTGGCCGCGGTATCCCTGATGCGCGCGCATCTGCCGCAGATCAAGGTGCGGGTGGTGAACGTGGTCGATCTGATGAAATTACAGCCGGACTCCGAACATCCCCACGGTTTGAGCGATGCGGATTTCGATTCGCTGTTCACGGTGGACAAACCGGTCATCTTCGCCTTTCACGGCTATCCGTGGCTCATCCACCGGCTGACCTACCGGCGCACGAATCACGCGAACCTGCACGTGCGCGGCTACAAGGAGGAGGGCACCATCACCACCGCCTTCGACATGACCGTGCTCAACGATCTGGATCGCTTCCACCTGATGATGGATGCGATCGACCGGCTGCCTCAGGTCGGCGGCCGGGGGGTGTATTTGAAACAGCAGTTCGCCGACAAGCTGGTCGAGCACAGGCGCTACATCGACCGCCACGGCGAGGACATGCCGGAGATCCGCAATTGGAAGTGGAGTTGAGAGAAGTGGGGTTGAGTTCGCCGCTAATGCAGGAGCTTGGCTGCGATGGCCGACACGGCCTGTGCCAGCACCGCGTTGGACGGGGTCTGTGCGGCATTGGTCGGCAGCTGGCCGGCCGGCGTCAGATGGTCGATCAGGTGCGGCAGCACCTGCGCCACGATGTTGCCTGCCTGCTGCGGGTCGAGCCCGAGTTCTTGCGCGATCCGAGCGATGGTGCCACCGCCCAGGGCCTGGGTGATTTGGCTGGCCGATACCGGCTGATTCTGGCCGTTGCCGATCCAGGAGCTGACCTGGCTGCCCAGCCCGCCCTGGCTGAGCTGTGTGACCAGTCCGCCCAGGCCGCCGTGTTGCTGCAGGAGGTTGCCCAGAACCTGGGTGACCTGCGACTGGCCGCCACCTTGAGCCGGTGACAGCAGGCTGCCGAGCGCGGAGTCCAAAAGTCCCATCGATAGTTCTCCTTCAGGGTGCGGGTGGCGGTGCCGACGTCAGGGTGAGCAGTGCCTTGGTGCCGATCCCGCCCGAGAGCTGCAGCGTCAGCTGCGCGCCCGCGGGCAGGTCGAATTCGACGATTTTATGCGGCGCCGTGCATCCGGCGCTGCCCTGGAATTCCTTGGAAACCAGCAGCGCGCCATTGGCGGCGACGTCGATCCACAGCGACTGGTCGACGGAGAACCGGTACGTGCCCGCCGCGGCGATGGCAATGCGGGCGAGGCCGCCTGAAGCGCCGGGCTTGGAGCTCTTGGCGGGGGCGATGGCATAGTCGATCTGGTCCTGCGAGATCAGGGTCAATTCATACAGATGATCGGGCGTGACCACCGGCGCCGACGCCAGATCCCGGCCCGCGGACATATCCCGCGGCGTCGATGCAAACAGTGCGCGCTCATGTTGCACGTCCCATTTGAAGCTCGCGCACGGGTCCTGGGCCAGGGCGGGCGCGGCGGCGCAGAATACGAATAACAGTGTCAGCAGGCGTGGATTCGACATGGCTCTCGCTATCTTACCGCGCCGAACACCTTCTTGAGCAAGGAGCTCGCCTGTCCGAGCGGATCCTGGCGGATTGCACGCTCCTCCTGCGCCATCATGAAAAACAGCCCGTCGAGCGTCTTTTCCGTGACGTAGGATTCCAGGGAGCCTTCGTCGGATTTCAGCAATCCCAATTCGACGCCCTTGCCGGCCAGCGCATCGTACTTCTCCGCGAGCTTGGCCTGCCGGGTGGTGCGTGCGATGATGGGCCGGAACTTGTCCTGCAGCGGCGCGTAGGTGACCTTCTTGAAGTATTGCGTGGCGGCATCGCCGCCGCCGGTCAGTATGTTTTTCGCGTCGGCGAGGCTCATCTTTTGCAGCGCCGCCTTCAACAGCGGCTTGCTCTCGGGAACCGCGGCTTCCGCCGCGCGGTTCATGGCCGTCACGAGCTGATCGACCTGGTCTCCCAGCCCGAGCATGTGCATCATGTCGGCGGCCTTGGCGAGTTTGGGCGGCAGCTGGATCTTCACCTGCGGATCCTTGAGAAATCCGTCCGCCACCCCCAGCTTGCCGACCGCCGAGTTGATGCCCTGGTCCAGCGCTTTCTTGAGCCCCGCCGAGGCATCGGCGTTCGACAGCGCGGTGACGTCGGCGAACGCCGCGCCGGCCGCGCAAACCAACAGCAGCGGCAACAGGCCGCGGCTCGCGATATTTTTCGTCATGGTGGCGCATCCAATGCGGTGTGACCGTCGAATACCCCCACTATGCGCCATCCACTGCGTTTCACGCTAGCGGCCTCGATTTTTCTGGCATCCTGTGCGTCGATGCCCAAAAACCCCATGCCGACCGCAGCGAACGTCGATGTGGCCCGTTACATGGGCAAATGGTTTGTGATCGCCAGCATCCCGACATTTTTGGAAAAAAGCGCATACAACGCCGTGGAATCTTACCGCCAGGATGCGGACGGAACAATCGCGACGACGTTCAGCTTTCGCAAGGGTTCCTTCAAAGGTCCCGAGAAAACCATGCGGCCGCGGGGCTGGGTGGAGGATCCCGTGAACCATGCGCGTTGGGGCATGCAATTCATCTGGCCGATCAAGGCTGAATATCTCATCGCGTATTTGAACGACGAATACACCGAGACCATCATCGCGCGCAGCGCGCGCGACTATGTGTGGATCATGGCGCGCACACCCGAACTGGCGCCGGACGAGTATCAGCGCCTGCTCGATCGGGTGGGCGTCCTCGGGTACGACACGTCCAAAGTGCGCCGCGTGCCACAGCGCTGGCCCTGATCGGCCGCAGCCCGCCGATTAAACGCGGCGCTGGCCCCCCGCATCGCCGAGCTTGCCAGCATCGCCGAGCTTGCCAGCATCGCCGAGCTTGCCAGCATCGCCGAGCTTGCCCAAATAGGCGGTCGCCTCGGCCAGGTCGACGACCTCGGCGTATTTCGCCTGCAGGTCGAACAGATTGGCTTCGTGCGGGCCCGGCGCGCGATCGCCGACGGCGTCGCGCACCACCATCGGCACAAAACCGTGCTGGCAGCAGTCGACGCCGCTCGCGCGCACGCAGCCGCTGGTCGACACCCCCGCGATAATCACGGTGTCCACGCCGATGGCCGTCAACGAGGAGGCCAGGGTGGTGCCGAAGAAGGCGCTTGCATACTGCTTGGTGATGACCGTCTCGCCGTCGAGCGGCTCGAGGCCGGCGGCGAACTCGCCTTGCTGGTTGGTGGCGTCGGGAATGAAACATCGCAGCGCCCCCACCTTGCGGAAGAACACCCCGCCGTTGCGTCCGTTCTTCTCGTAGCTCACGTTGGTGTGAAAGATCGGAATGCCGGCCTCACGAGCCGCGCCGAGCAGGGTCACGGCACCGCGCAACGCCGTGCGGATGCCCTCGCCGCCGTACAGCGGGGAGCCCTCGAGCAGGTACGCCTTGACGAAATCGATGATCAGCAGGGCCGGTCGGCGGCCGAATTCCAGGCGCTGCATGAATCCGCCCGCCTTGTAATTCTCGATGAGAGCCGGATCGTCCGGGGAGGTGCTGCTCATGATGGACATGCTAACCCAGATCCGTTTCCTGACGTCCGCGGGCAAATTGCGACAGCGTCACGGCCGCCAGCAGCGCGCCGCCGTTGAACACGTTGGTCACCCACAGCGGAATGCCGAGCATGGACAGTCCGGTGATGCCTGTGGACAGGAAATACACCGCCACGAAGGTACCCCAGGCGTTGAAGCGGCCGGGAATGATGCTGGTGGCGCCGAGGAAGGCGGCGGCGAACGCCGGCAGCAGAAAATTCGTGCCGGAAAACGGGTCCGCCGAACCGAGGGTGCCGGCATAGACCACGCCCGCCAGGGTGGCGAGGCAGCTCGAGGCGAGCAACGAGGCCGAACGGGTGCGATCGACGTTGATGCCGTTGAGGCGCGCGACCTCGCGGCTGCGCCCCACGAACAGCAGCCGGCGGCCCGCGGGCGTGTATTCCAGCACGTACCACAGCAGCGCCGTGGCGGCCAGCGCGTAATAGAAGGCGAAATCGATGCCGAACAGCCGGCCATTCACGGTCACGTCGACCAGCCAGGGCGAAATGCCGCTGATGGTCGAGGAGTTGCTCAGCCACTGCACGATGCCGGAAATCAACGAAGCGCTGGCCAGGGTGACCACCAGCGAGGGAATGCGGAAGTACACGATGAAAAACGCGTTCACCGCACCCACCGTGATGCCGGCGGCCAGCGCGATCAACAGCGTCCACCCGATGGGTACGGAGTGCCAGACGTTCAGTACGCCGATGATCATGGCGGCGAGTGTCACAACCGCACCCACCGACAGATCGTAGTCGCCGGAGGTGAGGGGGATCACCAGTGCGAGCGCCAGCAGCGCGGCGGGCGCCTGTGAGCCCGCGAGCACCGCAAAATTATTCCAATTGAAGAACACGCCGGGCATGGCGATGCTGAACACGACGACGACGACCGCCCAGACGCCGAGCAGCGCAAACCGGCCGAGGCCGGCGCCCTCATCGGCCCGCGTAGCAGCCGGCACCGATATTCTCCCGGCTCAGATCCGCGCCGCTCAGGCTGCGTGCGACCGCACCGCCGGCGAAGATCAGCACCCGGTCGCAGAGGTCGGCGAGCTGTTCATGATCGCAGCTTGCACACAGCACGGCGGTGCCGGCATCCGCCGCGCCCCGAATCGCGCGCAACAGCTGTTGGCGCGCTCCCACGTCCACGCCCTGGGTGGGCTCCTCCAACAGCAGCAGTCGCGGCCGAAGCTTGAGCCACTTGGCGAGCAGCACCTTTTGCGCGTTGCCGCCGCTCAAGCTCGACAGCCGCCTGCCGGCGCCGGGCGGGCGCACCTCGAACTCGGCGCCGATGAGCCCGGCGGCCGCCGCCATTTCGCGACGGCGCAACACGCCGCGGCGAAAGAACGCCGCCACATCCGGCAGGAACAGATTGTCGACCACCTCGAGCGAGCCGATACCGGAGGCCGACTGCCGGTCGCCGGGAAGAAAGGCGATGCCTTGGCGCATGGCCAGACGCGGCGTGAGCTTCGCGAGATCGAGGCCGTCGTCGAGCGTTCCCGGGGGGCCGAAGCGCAGACGCCCGCTGCCGCCCGGGCGCGCGCCGAACAGATGGTGCAGCACGTGATCATGGCCCGCTCCAACCAGACCCGTGAGCCCCACGATCTCGCCCGGCCGCAGGGCGATGCCGACATCGTGCAGAAGCGGTCCGCACAACTGCTCGGCGCTGACCAGCGGTGCTCCGGCCGGATCGCGCCGGCCGCTCTTGAAGCGCGTGATCCTGCGCCCGACGATGCTTTCAATGACGTCCTCGCGGTCCACCTCGGCGGTGACGAAGCGTCCCGCGACCGCACCGTCCCGCAGTATGGTTGCGCGATGGGTGATCTCGCGCACCTCATCCACATCGTGCGAGATGAACAGCACGCTCGCGCCGTGCGACACAATGCGCCGCATGAGATCGAATAGGCGCTTGACATCCTCGCGGGGCAAGAACGGCGTGGGTTCGTCCAGCAGCAGCAGGCCGGCAACGCGGCGCGCGGCATGCGGCGCCTGCATCTGCTCGAAGGCGCGCGTGATCGCGACCAGCGCGCGGTCGACCGCCGACAGCGAGTCGATTCGTGCGGACGGGTCGATCGACAGCGACAGCCGCTCGAAGGCTGCGGCCGCGGCGCGCCGCTCGGCGCTCCAGTCGATGCGCCGGCCGGCGCGTGTCAGCGAGCGGATCCGCAGATTCTCCAGCACCGTGAGCGAGGGTATGAGTCCCAGATTCTGGTGCACGAAGGCGAGGCCGTGCTTCTCGTGTCCGGCCGCGGACATGGGCATGGACACCGGACTGCCGGCGATGCGCACCAGGGCGCCCGGGTCCGGAGCGTAGACCCCCGCCAGCAATTTGACGAAGGTGGATTTGCCGGAGCCGTTCTGGCCGAGCAGCCCATGGATCTCGGCCGCGGCGATGTCGACGTCGACGCCGCGCAGCGCCTGCGCGCCGCCGAAGGACTTCGACAGATTGCTGACCTGAAGCGCGTCGGGATGCGCCGCGCCGGGATTCGGTGCGTCGAGATGCGCCGCGCCGGGATTCGGCGCGTCTATCGCAGTTTCCATGCGCTGCGAAATCCTTGCAGGTAATCGCCGCCGTAACCTTGATCATAGCCGGCCGGTACGCCGGCGTCCTTGACGTTGCCCGCGTCGAACAGGTAGAGCGGCACGCCGATATTCTTCGGTACGGGCAGTCCGCATTCGGCGCGCAGATAACCGTCCACCGTGGCGCGTGCGATCCAGTCGAGACTCTCGCCGATGTCCATGTCGACCGCACCCGAGCGCACGTAATCGAGAACAAAGGGGGTACCGTTGAACGTGGCGATCTTGACGCCCGACTGTCGGCCGGTCAGATGCACCGCGGGGACCACGAATTGCGACATGCTGTCATAGATCGGCACGACGAAATTCACGTCCGGATTGGCGAGCAGCGCCGACTGTACCGACGGCTGGATCTTCACCGCCCATTCGGTGACGCCGACGTTGACGCGCTGTACGATGCGGCAGGCGGGACAGAAGCCGGCGATCTCGTCCGCGAAGCCGCGCAACAGCGGCGCGGTGGGCGGAACCTCGTCGCTTTCCACCAGCACGACGTTGGCCCGGCCGCCGCTGCGCATGATCACCCAATCCGCCAGCAGTTTTCCCACGGCATTGAAATTCACCGGCAGCGACGCGGCGACCAGGGGATCGACGGCCTGCGCCGGGTCGTAGAAATGGCTGGTCATGGTCTTCACGCCGGCCGCCGCCGCCGCACGCAACTGGGGTTCGAGGGTCTTCGGGTCGATGCCGGAGATCAGGTCGATGATGTCGAAGTGATTGCGGATCGCGAAATCGACGCCCTGGGTCCATTGGTTCGGCTGTCCCTGGTTTTGCCATTCCTGCACGGTCAGACCGACCTCCTTGCCGGCGGCGATTTCCCGCTCGATGATGCCCTTGAGAAAAGGATTGCCGCTGTTGTTCGGAATCGACAGCATCTTCCTGCCGGCCGCACAGGCCCGCGCGTCGAAGGGCGCACCGGGCGCGGTGAAGACCGGTTTGGTCTGATGGGCCTCGATCATCTGCCGGGCGTGGGCCACACCGGCCGCCGGATCGGCGCCCGCGAACGCCGCCGCAGCCAGGCAACCCGCCAATGAGGCCGCGATACCGCCCACGCCGCTGTTCATGACACGTCCTCTTTCTCGTCCAACCAAGGCCGCGAAATTGGCTAAAGTAGCGCCCGGCCGGATCTTCCTGCCGGGTAAATTAGCAAGGTGCAGCCGAAAGGCTGCATTCACATTCATGAATTGACCACCTATTGGCCGGTCGATTCACAAGGACTTTGTTTCGGGGAGCGAGCATGGCGGACAGCCGGTTGCGGGACAAATTGGCGCGGCGCGAATTCTTTGTCGCGCCCGGTGTATTCGACGCGATGTCGGCCATGCTGGTCGAGAAGATCGGTTTCGATGCGGTCTACGCATCCGGTTACTGGCTGACGGCCTCCTATCTCGGGATACCGGATGCCGGTCTCGCCACGTACACGGACATGCTCGACCGGGTCTCCATGGTGGTGCGCAAGAGCAGCGCACCGGTCATCGCCGACGCCGACACCGGCTTTGGTGGATTGCTCAACGTGCATCACACGGTGCGCGGCTACGAACGCGCCGGCGTGGCGGCGATTCAGATCGAAGACCAGGAGTTCCCGAAGAAATGCGGCCATACGCCGTACCGACGCGTGATTTCGATCGCGGACATGACCGCCAAGATCCGCGTGGCGGCCGAGGCGCGCACCAGCCGCGACTTTCTGGTGATCGCACGCACCGATTCGCGCACCGGCAAGGGCCTCGATGAGGCCATCAGCCGCGGCCGCGCATTCGCGGCGGCCGGCGCGGACATCGTCTTCATTGAATCGCTGCAATCGGAGGAGGAAATGCGCCTGGCCTGCCGCAGCATCGAAGCGCCGCTGATCGCCAACATGGCCGACGGCGGCCGCACGCCCATCCGCAGCGCGCAGGAGTTGTCGCAGATCGGCTACGCCTGCGCCATATTTCCCGCCATGACCGCGCTCGCCGCCAATGCCGCCATCGAGCGCGCGCTGGTTCATCTGCGCAGTTCGGGGACGAGCGTTTCGCCGCAGGTGCCGCTGTTCGATTTCGACGAATTCTGCCGCCTGGTGGGATTCGGCGACATCTGGGCATTCGAGGAAAAGTGGAAGGAAGTCCTCGACAAGGATGGCCACGCTCCTGATAACGAAAACGTCATCGATCAAACGCCTCGCCAAGGTCAACCGCGTCGATGACGGTTGCGTTAATCGACATGGTTCATTCACGATTACCATTCGGAGACAATCAATGAAAATCAGCACGAAGATTCTCTCGACCGGCGCGTTTTCCGCAATCATGGCGCTCGGCATGACGGGCGTCGCGACGGTGGCGCGGGCGCAGGCGCCGAAGCTCAGCATCCAGTCCGAAGAACACGCGCACCCGCGCATCGTCAAGGCCATTCACGAAATGCGCGAGGCGCTGAAGGAATTGCGGGAGGCTCCGCATGATTTCGGCGGCAACAAGGCCGCTGCCATCGCCGATACGGAAAAGGCCATACATTCCCTCAAGAAGGCATTGTATTACCGCCTGAAGATGGATGACGCCGCGATCGACCGCGCGCAATAACCGGCCTCATCCGCCCGCCCCCGGCGTTCGACGCCGGGGGCGGGCGGCGGTGGTCGCGGCGCGGCACGCAGCGGGCCGGTTGCGATGACATCCACATTCGAGGCTGATTTCATCGTGGTCGGCGCCGGCACCGCCGGATGCGCTCTCGCCTCGCGAATCGCCGGGGACGGGGAGTCGCGCGTCTTGTTGCTGGAATCCGGCGAGGATTCGGCGTCGCTGCGGCTGCGTATGCCGGGCGCCGTGTTGTCGCTGATGGGGGATCCTCGCTACGACTGGAACTACGTGTCGGCGCCGGATGCATCCCGCAGAAACAGACCCGTGCGCTGGTCGGCCGGCAGAGCCGTCGGTGGAGGCAGCGCCATCAACGGCCTGGTTTTCAACCGCGGATTGGCCCGGGATTTCGATGCCTGGGACGCGGCGGGTTGCACAGGGTGGTCGGCAGCGGATGTGCTGCCGTATTTTCGCAGGCTGGAGCGTTTCGATGGGCCGGCGGGGGAGACCCGCGGCAGGGAGGGACCACAGTCAGTCGAGATCAACCGCCACGCCTGTTCTTCGGCCCGGCTGTTCCTCCGGGCTTGCGGGGAGAGCGGCATCCGCGTGGTCGAGGACATCAACGATTTTCCGCCGGACGGAGCCGGTCTGACCCAAACCAGCACGCAGGGCGGCTGGCGGATGAGCACCCGCGAATCCTATCTGCGGCCGGCGTTGCGATCGGGCCGCGTGCGCCTGCTGACCTCGAGTCACGCGCACCGGCTTTTGTTCGAGGGCAGGCGCTGCACGGGCGTGCGATTTCGACGCGGTTCGGAGTTCTTCGATGCGCACGCGAAGCGCGAACTGATCGTGACGGCGGGCGCTTTGTCCACTCCCAAATTGCTGCTGCTGTCCGGTTTGGGACCGGCGAACGCGCTGCGCCCGCTCGGAATTCCCGTGGTTGCGCATGCGCCGGAGGTCGGCGCCAATCTGCAGGACCACGCCGGAGTCGCCGTGAGCGCCGCCGGGGACGTCGATGGCATCATTCGCCGCGACCTCGGCTGGCCGAGATCATGGATGCACGGCGCGCGCTGGCTGTTGACCGGCAGGGGTCCGGCTGCCGGAGGTGCGGTGCTGGCGACCGCCTATGCATGCAGCGACGAGAGCGCGCGTGCGCCGGATGTACATCTGCAGTTTTTCGCCTGGCACATGCGGCTCGATTCCGACGGCAAACCCGGCCTCGGCGTGGAGCCGGGCATGACCGTCATCTGCAGTGTCTGCCAGCCGCACGCCCGGGGGTACCTGCGCCTGGCAGGCCCGGATCCGTTGGAGCCCGCCGACATGCGTCTGGAACTGCTCGGCTCCGCGCACGACCTGCGCACTCTGGTGGGCGGAGTGCGGCTGGCCCGACGTCTGCTTGCCGCACCCTCGATGCGGGCCGCCCGCGTGACCGAACTGCAGCCAGGGCCGCGAGGCCGCAGTACGGCCGAACTCGAGGATTATTGTCGCGATCATTCCGGATCGCAATTCCATCCCGCGGGAACCTGCCGCATGGGCACCGATGAAGATTCGGTGGTCGACACGACGTTGCGCGTGCGCGGCGCGGCCGGCCTGAGGATCGCCGATGCCTCGATCATGCCGGCCCTGACCAGCGCGAACACGAATGCGCCGGTACTGTTGATCGCCGAAAAAGCCGCAGAGCTGATTCGAAGCGCCGACCGGTAAACCTGCCGGCGGTGCGGGATGGCCGACCCAGGACCGCCGACCCTGGACGGCCGACTCTCAACGGGTGTCCGGGGGGCGTCCTGGCGGTGTCAACCGATCGCCGGTCCAGCCGTTGACACTTCTTTACACGAGGGGAAAGGGATGGCGGCGCAACGCGTGCGGAAATTCGCGGGACTTGCCCCGGTACTGACACTGGCGCTGGCCGCGGCCGGTTGCGGCGGTGGCGGCGGCGGTTCCGCCTCGTCCACGCCGACCGCGGCGCCCGCCACGGTGAGCGCAGCCGACGCGGCGCGCCTGCTCGAGCAGGCGACCTTCGGCGTCATCCAGGCCGACGTCGCCACCGTGCAAAGCATGGGTGTGAGCGCCTACATCGATTCGCAAATCGCGCTGCCGCCGACCCAATACACCGGATTCAGCTACGTGCCGCATACCGCCCCCGCCACTTGCGTCACCGACCCGGCGACGCCCACCGACGCGTCGAGCCTGTGTGCACGCGACGACTACACGATTTTCCAGGTGCAGCGGCAGTTCTTCCAGCACGCCCTGGGCAATCCCGATCAGCTGCGCCAGCGGGTGGCCTTCGCCCTGTCGCAGATCTTCGTGGTCTCGAGCACGGAGATCTACGAGGCTTACGGCATGGCCGATTATCAGAATCTCCTGCTGAATGACGCGTTCGCCAATTACCGCACGCTGCTGCAGGACGTCACCTTGAGCCCCGTCATGGGCCACTATCTGGACATGGTGAACAACGCCAAGAGCAATGCCGCGCTCGGCACCTCGCCGAACGAGAATTACGGGCGCGAGGTGTTGCAGCTCTTTTCCATCGGCCTGTATCAGCTCAATCCCGACGGCACCCAGGTGTTGGACGCCACCGGCGCGCCGGTCCCGACCTACACCCAGGACGTGGTCGAGGGCTTCTCCTCGGTGTTCACCGGCTGGACCTATCCGCCCCTGGCCGGCGCCACTTCGAAGTTTGGCAACCCCACCAACTACGACGGCACCATGGTTGCGTTCCAGAATGAGCACGACGAGGGCAGCAAGCTGCTGCTCGACAATCTGACCGTGCCGGCGAATCAGACGCCCGCGCAGGATCTGCAGCTGGCGCTGGACAATATCTTCAATCATTCGAACGTCGGTCCGTTCATCGGCCGGCAGCTCATCCAGCACCTGGTCACGAGCAACCCGAGTCCGGCCTACGTGGCGCGCATCTCCGCGGTGTTCGCGAACGACGGCACCGGCGTGCGCGGCAACCTCGCTGCGGTGGTCAAGGCCATATTGATGGACAGCGAAGCGCGCGGCGATGCGCCGGCGGCGGCCAGCTTCGGCCACCTGCGCGAGCCGGCGCTGTACATCACCTCGGTCATGCGCAGCATGGGCGGACAATCCGACGGGGTGTATCTGGCGAGCGCGAGTTCGAGCATGGGGCAGCCGATTTTTTCACCGCAAACCGTGTTCAATTTCTATCCGCCGAGCTATGGCATACCGGGTACGCCGTTGCTGGGGCCTGAATTCGGCATCGACAATGCCGCCACCGCGCTCGCGCGTGCGAATTTCGTCGATACGATGATCATGCAAAACGGTGCGGCGGCGAACGCCACGGTCACCGGCAGCACCGGCAGCACCATCAGCCTGGCGCCCCTGGCCGCCAGCACGGATCCGGGTGCGCAGATCCAGCAGCTGAACCAGAATCTCATGCACGGCAGCCTGTCGAGCCAGGCGGCAGGCGTGATTCTGAACGCGGCCAATGCCGCCGGCTCCGGCGATGCGCTCGCGGCCGCGCGTGCGGCGAGCTATCTGGTGCTCACCTCGGCTCAATATCAAGTGGAGCGTTGACATGCAGCGTCGCGGATTCCTCAAACACGCAGGCGCGCTCGCCGGCACGGCGGCGCTCGGCCAGATGGGCGTGCTCGCATCGCGCGCGGCGACGGCCGGCGACTACCAGGCCCTGGTCTGCATTTTTCTGTACGGCGGCAATGACACCAACAACATGGTGGTGCCCATCGATTCGGCCGGCTACGCCAACTATGCCCAGATCCGCAGCACCATTGCGCTTCCGCAGGCGCAATTGCTGCCGCTGGCGGAGGCCGGTGGGGTGCTGCGCTACGGATTTCATCCCGCGTTGCCGGGGCTGCAGTCGCTGTGGAATGCCGGCAATCTCGCCGTGGTCGCCAACGTCGGCACGCTGGTACAGCCCCTGACCCGGTCGCAGTACCTGCAGAGCTCCTCTATCAAGCCGGACACGCTGTTTTCGCACATCGACCAGCAGCACCAGTGGCAGTCCTCCATCTCCAACACCTCGTCATCGAGCACCGGCTGGGGCGGCCGGCTCGCCGACCAGCTGGCCGGCCTGAACGTCAATGCCAGCGTGCCGGCGATGATCTCCACCGGCGGCAACAATCTGTTCGTCACCGGCGCCGCCTCCCAGGCGCTGGTGATACCCACCAGCGGCAGCTTCGGCCTGAAGGATTTCTCCTCGAGCGCGGCCGATGCGGCGCGGCGCACGGCTCTCGTGCAGCTTCTCGGTCTGGATCAATCGGCGGATCTGGTATTGGCGGCGCAGAATCTGATGACGGGCGCGCTCGCGAGCAGCGCCACGCTCAATCCCATCCTCAGCACGACCGATGCGACGCTGACCGCGCGGTTCGGCGCCCTGACCAGCGGTTTCTCCAAGCAGCTGCTGGCCATCGCCAAGGTGATCGAAGCACGCAGCGCGCTCGGCGCGCAGCGGCAGGTTTTCCTGGCGACGCTCGGGTCATTCGACACCCACTCGAATCAGCCCAACACCCAACAGACGTTGTACACCGAGCTCGACGCCGGCCTCTCGGCGTTTCACGGTGCCATGGCCGACATCGGCGCGGACAACAGCGTCACCACGTTCACGCTGTCGGATTTCTCGCGCACCCTGCAATCGAATACCAACCTGGGCACGGATCACGCCTGGGGCGCCCATCACCTGGTCATCGGCGGTGCGGTGAAGGGTGGGCAGCTCTACGGCACGATGCCGACGCTGGAACTCGGCGGTCCTGACGATGCCGGCGACGAAGGCCGGTTCATTCCCACCATCGCGGTGGACCAATATGCCGCCACGCTGGCCGCGTGGATGGGCGCGGACGCCGCGGCATTGGCCGCGGTGCTGCCGAATCTGCCGGCCTTCACCCCGGGTAGGCTGGGTTTCCTATAGTCAGATCACGCGCTTGAGCTTCAATTCCTCGAAGCGCTGCGCCGGCATGTTCATGAGCTTGAGGTAGATCTCCTCGTTGTGCTGCCCGAGCTCGGGTGAGGCCGAGCGGATGCCGCCCGGGGTTTCGGACAGCTTCGGCACCACGTTCTGCATCTTCAGATCGCCGAAGCGCGGATGTTTGACGGTGACGATGGCCTCGCGCGCCATGAATTGCGGATCCGCCAGCATGTCCTGGGCGCGGTAGATGAGTCCGGCGGGCACGCCGTGGCGGTCCATCAGATCCAGCACCTCGCGGGTGGGCAGTCGGGAGCTCCAGCGGCCGATGAGCTCGTCGAGCTGCGCCTGATGTCGGCCGCGCACCTGGTGGTTTGCGTAGTCCGGATGATCGGCGAGCTGCGCCGACCCCATGGCCTCGCACAGCCGCTTGAACACCGTGTTCTGGTTCGCCGCAATCAGCACCAGGCCGTCGCGGGTCGGATAGATGTTCGAGGGCGCGATGTTCGGCAGAATCGCGCCGGTTCTTTCGCGCACGAATCCCAGCTTGTCGTATTCGGTGATCAGCGATTCCATCATGCCGAGTACGGCTTCGTAGATGGCGGAATCCACCATCTGGCCGCGACCCGTTTTTTCGCGGTAATGCAGGGCGGACAGCGCGCCCACGCAGGCAAAGGTGGCGGCCAGCGAATCCCCGATGCTGATGCCCATGCGCGACGGCGGCCTGGACGGGTCGCCGACCACGTAGCGCAATCCGCCCATGGCTTCACCGATGGCACCGAAGCCGGCGCGATGGGCGTACGGCCCGCTCTGTCCATACCCCGAGACGCGGATCATGATCAGGCGCGGGTTGATCGCGGCGAGGGCATCGTAGCCCAAGCCCCATTTCTCCAGGGTGCCGGGGCGGAAGTTCTCCAGCAGGAAATCCGCGTGGGCGATCAGTTCCTTGAGCACCTGCTGGCCGTCGGCCTGGCGCAGATCGAGCGAAATCGCCTTTTTGTTGCGCGCGATGACCGGCCACCACAGCGACGGATCGTCCGGCTGCTGGCGGCCCCACACGCGCATGGGATCTCCCTGCTCCGGCGGTTCGATCTTGATGACCTCGGCGCCCATGTCGCCGAGCAGCTGGCCGCAAAACGGGCCCGCCAGCAGGGTGCCGAGCTCGAGCACGCGCAGGTCCGACAAAGCACCGTTGCGGAATTCGACCGGTTTGAGTGTCATATTGCCCCCGCCCCGCCCATCGGGGTTCAGTTGTATACAATAATGCCGTGCATCCGCCGGCCATTTGCCCGCTATGCGCGACATCATCATGTGACGCTCGATTCGCCGCCACCCGCCGATGCATCATGTTCACAGCCGGGCCACAGGGCTCGGAAATTGTATACAATTCCCCAAGAAATGAAAATTGATCTCGTCGAAGTGGGTCCGCGCGATGGCTTGCAGAGCGAAGGCACGCTGCTGCCGACCGCCGTCAAGGTGGAATTGATCACACGCCTGATCGCGGCCGGCATACGGCGCTTGGAAGTCACCAGCTTCGTCAATCCGAAACGCGTGCCGCAGATGGCGGACGCCGAGGCGGTGATGGCGGCGCTGCCGAGAAACAACGGCGTCTCCTACATCGGGCTGGTCCTGAACCGCCAAGGCTTCGACCGCGCACTGGCCGCCGGATGCGACGAGATTGGCATGGCGGTGATCGCAAGCGATAGCTTCAACCGGCGCAATCAAGGCGTCAGTACCGAGGAGTCGCTGGCAGCGTGGCTCGATATCGCGCGGGCGGCGCATGCCGCGAAAGTCAAACCGAACGTGGTGGTGTCCGCCGCGTTCGGCTGTCCGTTCGAGGGCGAAATCGATCCGGACCACGTGCTCGACATCGCCCTGCGCTGCGCCCGGGCGGAACCCATCGAAATCGCGCTGGCCGACACCATCGGTGTGGGCGTGCCCACACAGGTGGCGGATCTGTTCGGCCGGCTGCGCCGTGAGCTGCCACAGATGCCGCTGCGGGCGCACTTCCACAACACACGCAACACCGGCATCGCCAATGCCTATGCGGCCATCGAGACGGGCGTCACGGCGCTCGACGGCAGTGTGGGCGGCGTCGGCGGTTGTCCGTTCGCGCCGGCTGCCACCGGCAACATCCCATCCGAGGATCTGCTGTACATGCTGGACCGCATGGGCGTCGAGACCGGCGTATCCCTCGAGGCCATGATCGATACCGGCCGGTGGCTGCAGGAGAAAATCGGCAGGCCGATTCCGGGAATGCTGATGAAGGCGGGCGGATTTCCGCGCCGCACGCAACGACCAACATGAGTTTCAAAGGGCGGGTGCATGTCATATAGATTGGGTGTTGATGTCGGCGGCACGTTCACCGATCTTTTTCTGGTGGATGAGAAGTCGGGACGGATATTCACCGCCAAGGTGCCGAGCACGCCGGCGGATCAATCGATCGGGGTGTTGAACGGCATCGAGAGGGTATGCGGCAAGGCCGGTGTGCGCCCCGAGGTGATCGATCACGTCATGCACGGCACCACGGTCGCGACCAACACCGTGCTCACCGGCACCGGAGCGCGCTGCGGTCTGGTCACCACCAAGGGTTACCGGCAGGTATTGCAGATTGCGCGCTCCTTCGTGCCGGGCGGGCTCGGCGGCTGGGTCATCTACAACAAATCCCTGCCCATGGCGCCGCTCTCCTGCACCATCGAGGCGCACGAGCGGGTCGCCGCCGACGGCGCGGTGGTGCAGGCGCTCGATGAGGACCAGTTGCGCAGGGATCTGGCAACGCTCAAGCAACGGAAGATCGAGGCATTGACGGTGTCGCTCATCAATTCGTTCGCGAATGCATCGCATGAGCGGCGCGTGCGCGAGATCGCCTCCCGCGAACTGCCCGGCATACCGGTCTCCCTGTCCTCGGATGTGGTACCGGAGATGCAGGAATACGAGCGCACGGTGACCACGGTGGCCAATTCGTACGTGCGTCCGCGCGTCTCCAGATACGTGGCCAACCTCAAGGCCAAGATCGAAATGGCGGCGAAGGACGTCAAATTGCATATCCTGCGTTCGGACGGCGGCCTGGCGGGCGCGGAGGGGGCCGAGGAATACCCGGTGAACCTGCTGATGTCGGGACCCGCCGGCGGCGTCACGGGGGCGCTGTGGGTTGCGGTGCAGGCGGGCTTTCCGCATCTGCTGACGGTCGACGTCGGCGGCACGTCAACCGACGTGGCGCTGATCCAAAACGGCGAGCCGCGGCTGCGGCGCGAGACCACCGTGGGCGACGTGACGGTGCGCGCTTCCTCGGTGGACATCCGCACCGTGGGCGCCGGCGGCGGCTCCATCGCGCACGTACCGGAATTGACCAGGGCGCTGCGCGTGGGGCCGCAGTCGGCAGGCGCCGACCCCGGTCCGGCCGCCTATGGCAGGGGCGGCACGGAGCCGACCGTGACCGACGCGAACGTGGTGCTCGGCTACCTGCCGGAAATGCAGAAGCTGGGCGGCGACATGACCTTGAACCGCCAACTCTCGACCCAGGCGGTGCAGAAGGTCGCGACCGCGCTCGACCTGTCGCTCAAGGACGCGGCGCTCGGCATCTACAACATCGTCAACGAGAACATGGTCGGCGCGCTGCGCCTGGTGTCGGTGGAACAGGGCTACGATCCGCGCGACTATGCGCTGATCGCCTTCGGCGGCGCGGGCCCGCTGCATGCCAATGCGCTGTCGCGGCTGCTCGGCTCCTGGCCGTCCATCATTCCGCCGGGACCCGGCGTGCTGTGCGCCCTCGGCGATGCCACCACCGCGGTGCGCGACGAGCGCGCACGCACCTACGTCAAGAAGTTCTCGGACACCAATGCGGCCGAGCTCGCCACGATACTGAAGAAGCTGGCGGCGGAAGCCGCCCGATCCCTCGAGCGCGACGGCGTGCCGCGCGCCGAAATCACCACCAGCTACCAGGTGGATCTGCGCTATCACGGTCAGGGCCTGCGGCTCACCATCAACATTTCGATCGCCGAGCTGGAGAAGAAGGGCCTGACCGCCATCTCCGACCAGTTCGACGCCGAGCACAAGCGGCTGTTCACCTTTGCGCTGCAGCTCGAGCACGAGATCGTGACGCTGCGCGCGTCCGTTCAGGGGCGCGGCATCAAGCTGAAGCGCGCCGCCATTGCGGCGGGCTCCGCCGATCCGAAGGCCGCCGTGGTCGGCAAACAGGCGAGCTACATGGACGGCAAGAGCGTGACGGCACGCGTTTACGACCGGGCGCTGCTCAAGTCGGGCAACCGGATCGCCGGTCCGGCCATCGTCATGGAAATGGACTCGACCACGGTGATCCTGCCAAAGCACCACGGCAAGGTGGACAAGCTCGGCAACATCCTGATTTATCCGGACAAGTACCAAGCGAAGAGGAACTGACGCCATGCCCGCCACCATCATCCAGCGCAACAAGGCGCGCATCAAGAAGGTCAAGGTCGACACGGTGACCATCGACATCATCGAAAGCGCGCTGCGCAACGCGCGCTTCGAAATGGACACCGTGCTGTTCCGCACGGCGATGTCGCCCGGCATCCGCGAACAGCACGACGAGTTCCCGATGATCGCGAACCTGGAGGGCAAGATGGTCGTCGGCCAGTTCGGCTCGTTCATCTGGGGTTTCATGCAGGGCTATGAGGGAACCATCGAGGAAGGCGATGTATTTCTCACGAATGATCCGTACTCGGTGCGCGGCGCCATCAGCCACGCCAACGACTGGCTCATGCTGATGCCGGTCTACCGCAAGGGCCGCTTGATCGCCTGGGCCGCCATGTTCGGACACATGACGGACGTGGGCGGCAAGGTGCCGGGATCGCTGCCGACGGATGCACGCACCATCTACGAGGAAGGCGTCACCGTGCCGCCCGTGAAGATCTTCAAGAAAGGGGTTCTGAGCGACGACGTGTTGAAGATCCTGCTGCACAACTGCCGTCTGCCGCACTGGAATCTGTCGGATTTCAACGCCATCACGGCCGCTCTGCGCACCGCGGCCACGCGCTGCATCGAGATCTGCGAGCGCTTCGGCGACGATGTGTTCCATTCTGCGATGGCCGAGATGCTGGCGCGCAACCGGCGCGCGATGCGCGAGCTCATCCAGCGCACCGTGCCGGAGAAGCGCCAGTACTTCGAGGATTACATCTGCGACGACGGGCTCAACATGGGGCCCTACAAGATCGCCTGCACCATGTGGCGCGAGGGCGAGAAGTGCATCTTCGATTTCGCCGGCACCGACCCGCAGTCGCAGTCCTCGATCAATTTCCTGTTGAACGAGGAGATGTTCAAGATGTTCGCGGGCGTCTACATGATCATGGTGTTCGATCCGCAGATCCTGTTCAACGACGGGTTCTATGACCTGATGGAGGTGCGCATACCGGCCGGCACCCTGCTCAAACCCCTGAAGCCCGCGGCGTTGTCCTGCCGCACGCACGCCCTCGGCCGCATCTTCGACATCCTGGGAGGGCTGCTCGGCCAGGGCAATCCGCAATTCATGTGCGCCGCGGGATTTTCCGATTCTCCGCATTTCATGTACTCCGGCCACGACAGGAACGGCGACTGGTATCAGCTCTACCAGATCACCTTCGGCGGCATTCCCGGCAAGCCCTTCGGCGATGGCCCCGACGGCCATTCGCTCTGGCCGTCGTTCACCAACGTGCCGAACGAATTCCTGGAGAGTTATTTCCCGCTGCGCATCGACATTTACGAGACCATCCCCGATACCGGCGGCCCGGGCAAGAATCGCGGCGGTAACGGTCTGCGCATCGGCTACCGCTTTCTCGAGCCGGGGGAGATCTCGATCCACGACGACCGCTGGCTCACCTATCCGTGGGGCGTGAACGGCGGCCTGCCCGGTGCGCGCAGCCGCAAGACGCTGGTGCGCAGCGACGGCAGCCGTACATTGCTCGAATCGAAACTCGACCACGTCAAGGTCGAGGCCGGCGATCTGCTGCTCTCCGACACGTGGGGCGGGGGCGGCTGCGGCGACCCGCTGGAGCGCGAACCGGAGAAGGTCAGGTTCGACGTCGATGCCGGGCTGGTGACGTCCGAAGGAGCCCGCCGCTACGGGGTGGTTCTGGGCGCCCACGGCGAGGTCGATGCGGCGGCGACCGCGGCGCTGCGCCGGGAGATGGCGGCGCGGCGCGGCCCGGTCAAGCTGTTCGACCGCGGCTTCGAAGACATGGATGAGCTCAAATTGCGCTGTTTGGCCGAGACCGGCCTGCAGCCGCCGCGCCGGCCGACCTTCAGCAAGTGGGCGATGAAGGCTGCCGCAGCCAAGGCCTGAGGGTGCGATGCGAGCCGCCGAACGTGCCTATACCGCCATCCGCGAGGGCATCCTGCTCGGCCGCCACGCCGGCGGCGTACGGCTGATCGAGACCGAGCTGGCGCTCGCCATCGGGGTGAGCCGCACCCCGGTGAGGGAGGCGTTGCGACGCCTGCACGCCGAGGGTTTGGTGCACTTCCTGCCGAATCACGGCGCCGTCGTCGCCCTATTCGAGGCGCGCGACGCGGAGGAGATCTTCGAACTGCGGGCGATGCTCGAGCCGATCAGTGCACGGCTCGCCGCCGAACGCGCCTCGCCGGAGGCCATCGCCGAATTGCGCGCCCTGGCCGAGGTGCAGGTGCGCGAGTCGAAGCGGCGGCGAACGGGCTTTCTGGCGCGCATCGGTGACCTCAATGATCGCTTCCACCGCGCCATTCAGGCGGCGGCCGACAGCCCGCGGCTGGCCAAAATGCTCGCCGGGCTGACCGAGGCACCGCTGATCCTGCGCACCTTCGGGCAGTATTCACCGGCCGAATTGCAGCGCAGCGCCGAGCAGCATCTGGAACTGGTCCAGGCCCTGGAAGCGCGCGATCCGATCTGGGCGCACGGCATCATGCAGGCCCACATTCTCGCCGGGCGCGCCACCTATATCCGCAGCCGCGGCCTGCAGCAGGACTGAGCCTGCGGGATCGGAGCGCCGTCGGGGCGCGATGTGAGATGATGCCGCGGCTAAGCGGCATGCTTAGGTGGGAAGACCGGGGCCATTTTCCAATGAAGATATATTCCTGGAACGTCAACGGCATCCGTGCGGTGCTGAAGAAAGGCCGGTTGGCTCCCTTCATGGAGGCGCATCGTCCTGACATTCTCTGCCTGCAGGAGACCAAGGCCGAGCGCGACCAAATCGAGATCGAATTGCCGGGCTACCACGAGTACTGGAATTCGGCGGTCAAGAAGGGCTATTCCGGGACCGCCATTTTCTGCAAACTGGAACCAATCGGAGTCGTCAACGGCTTCCCCGCCTCGTTCGCGAAACGCTTCAGCTTCGCCGATGAGCTCGAGCGTGACAGTGCCGGCGAGGGCCGCGTCATCACCGCCGAGTTCGAGGATTACTTCGTGGTGACCGTGTATACGCCGAACGCGAAGGACGATCTGAGCCGCATTCCGCTGCGCTTCGGACATTGGGACCCGGCGTTTCTCGCCTACGTCAAGGAGCTGGAGAAGAAGAAGCCCGTGGTGTTCTGCGGCGACCTCAATGTCGCCCATACCGAGCTCGATCTCGCCAATCCGAAATCGAACCGGGGCAAGAAGGGCTTCACCGACGAGGAGCGTGCAGGATTTCAGAATCTGGTGGACGCGGGTTTCGTCGACACGTTTCGGATGTTCACCCAGGGCAACGGCCATTACACTTGGTGGAGCCATTTCGCCAATTCGCGCGCGCGCAACATCGGATGGAGAATCGACTACGTGCTGGTCTCCGCGCAACTGCGTGCCTGGGTGAAATCCGCTGCAATCCATCCCGATGTGATGGGCAGTGACCATTGCCCGGTCAGCATCACGCTCGACCGGCGCTGACTCAACCGGCGCTGAAGCAACCGGCGCCGGGCCCGACGGGGCGGAAGGGTCAGGCCGCGACGGACGGGCGCCGCGGCGCCCGCCGGATCAGCGTCAGGGCGAGCAGCCCGGAGGCAACCATCAGGAACAGGCTGACGGCGTTCAACGTCGGGGTCGCGCCCTCGCGCATGCGGCCGTACATCATCACCGTCAGCGGCGAATCCGCGCCCACCAGCATCAGGGTGGTGTTGAAATCGGCAAACGACATCAGGAATGAGATGGCCGACGAACCCACCAGGGCCGGGCGCAGGTAGGGCAGCAGGATGGTGCGAAACACCGCGGCGCGCGTGGCGCCGAGATTCAGCGCCGCCTCCTCCAGTGTGCCGTCGAAACGGCGCAAGCGGGCGCTGATGGTCAGCGTCGCAATGGTGGCGACATAGGAGAACTGGCCGAGAACCACCAGCGGCAGGCCCGGGCGCAGGAAATCCAGGTCCCATCCGAAGGCGTCGTCGGCGAATTCGGCGATGCGGCTGGCGAAGGCCAGTATCGAAATGCCGAGAATGACCCCCGGAATCACCAACGGCGCCAGCATCAGCACCGACAGCGCCTGCTTGCCGGGAAAGCGGCCGCGCTCCAGCAGGAATGCATTCGCAGTGCCGATCAGCACCGACAGCAGCGTCACCCAGGCGGCGACGAGGCAGCTGGTCCCGATGCTGCCGAGCAGCTGCGCGTCCTGAAACAGTCCCACGCGTTCCTTGGATGCATTGCCCGTGAACCAGTCGAGCGTGAAGCCGCGCCAGGGCGGCGCCGGATACGGCGCATCATTGAAGGCGAACACCGTCACCACGATCAGCGGCAGAAACAGAAACACCAGAAACGCCCCCACGTAGCAGGCCGTGGAGGCGCGCAGCCAGAGCGGACGCGGCAGGGAGGGAATCATGTGCGTCGCATCACGTCGCCGAAGCGCTGTCCGGTGAGCCGCAGGCCCGCCATCACCATGGCGGTGGACAGCCCGAGCAGCAGAAAGCCGAAGGCCGCGCCCTGTTCCCAGTTGAAGCGCACGATGAATTGATTGTAGATCTGCTCGGTGAACCACTCCGAGTTCTTGCCGCCGAGCAGCGTCGGCGTGAGGTAATTGCCCAGCGTGAGCATGAACACGACGATGCAGCCGGCGGTGATGCCGGGTGCGGCGTGCGGAATGACGATGCTGCGCAGGATGGTGAAGCCGCCGGCACCCAGGTCGTAGGCCGCCTCGATCAACGAGTTGTCGAGGCTTTCCAGGCTCGAAATGAGCGGCACCACCATGAACAGCAGCGAGGTGTAGACCAGGCCGACCAGAATGGTTGCATCGTGATACAGCAGTTCTACGGGCATGTCCGTGATGCCGAGGCGCACCAGCAGACCTGGCAGCACGCCGGACTCGCGCAGCAGGATCATCCAGCCGAGCGTGCGCACCGTCTCGCTCACCCAGAACGGAATGAGGCAGACGATGAACAGCAGCGAGCCGGCCCGGCCGCGCGCCAGTTTGGCGATGACCCAGGCGATGGGAAACGCCAGCAGCAGCGTCAACAGCGTCGCGACCACGGACATCCAGGCCGTGCGCACGAACACGTGCCAGTAGAGCGGATCAGCGAAGAATGTGCGGTACTGCGCGAGGCTGGCGGCGTATTGTCTCGGGCCCACGCGTTCGCGCAGGCTGAGCACGGCCAGGTCGAGGTGCGGCGCGACGATGAGCGCGCCCAGCCACAGCAGCGCCGGCGCGAGCAGCAGCCCGAGCATGAAGCGCGCGTGCCAGCGCGGCGCCGCCGACTCAGGCATCCGCGCCCGCCGCTTGCGCGCGCGCGGGAAAGCACACGGCGCGCGCCGGATCGAAACTGAACAGGATCCTCTCCTGCGGCTTCAGATCCGAGAACTGGCCGGTCTGCGGCAGTGCGATGCGAAACTCGCGGCGCGACCGGCTCTCCTGCAAAAGCACGGCCGAATTCGCGCCGTCGAACAGCACGCTCAGAACCTCGCCCGCGTGCGGCGGCTGGCCCGCCGGCAGCTGCGCCTCGCTGCGCCCCAGGCTCGCGACCTCGGGACGCACGAACGCCTCGACCGGATCGCCGACGGCAATGGCACCGGCGGCATGATGAATCGCGCGGATGACCCAGCCGTCCGCCGTGGTCACTTCGATCGACGCACCGTCGCGGGCGGTGGCGCGCCCGACGACGCGGTTGTTGGCACCCACGAAGGCGGCCACGAAGGGCGTTTGCGGCCGATAGTACAGATCCTGCGGGGTGCCGAGCTGTTCGAAGCGCCCGTGGCTCATCACCCCCACGTGATCGGAGAGCACCAGCGCTTCGGATTGATCGTGGGTGATGTACACGAAGGTGGTGCCGAAGGCCGCCTGCAGCTGCTTGAGCTCGATTTTCATGTGCTCGCGTAGCTTGAGATCCAGGGCGCCGAGCGGCTCATCCAGCAGCAGCAGGGTGGGTTCCAACACCAGGCTGCGGGCGATCGCCACGCGCTGGCGCTGACCGCCGCTCAACTCATCGACGCGCTTGTGCGCCGCGCCGCCGAGTCCGACGCGCTCCAGCATCGCCTCGCTGCGCCGCCGGCGCTCCGCCCGGGCGATGCCGCGGCGTGCCAGGCCGAAGGCGACGTTTTCCCCCACCGACATCATGGGAAACAATGCCAGCTGCTGGAACACCATGTTGACGGGGCGCCGATTGGGTGCCACGCCGCGCATGCTGCCGCCGCCGATGGCGATGTCACCTGCGTCCGGGGCGATGAACCCGGCGATCATGCGCAGCAGGGTGGTCTTGCCGCAGCCCGAGGGACCGAGGATGGAGAAAAAACTGCCGCGCTCGACCGCAAAGGACAGCGAATCGACGGCCACATGCTCGCCAAACCGCTTGACGACCGCGTCGGCGACCAGATCCGGCGTGCTCAATTGGCGGCCTTGACCCGATCGAGCACCCGGCCCTCGATCTCCTCCAATCCGGGCGGGATCGCCGGGTACCAGTGGATGGCCTTCAGGGCGCTGTCGGGAAAGGCCGCGGTGAATTGCGCCTTGAGGCGCGGATCGAGCAACGGCCAGGTGCCGTTCGCCGCCGAGAAACTGCCCACGGACTTGGTGATCCGCGCCGCCATGGCCGGACGCATGGTGAAGTTGATCCAGGCATAGGCGGCCGCGTCGTTGCGTCCGCGCGCCGGCAGCGCGAAGGTGTCGAGCCAGCCGAGAGCGCCGGAACGGGGGATGATGAACTGCACATCCGGGTTCTCGCGATTCAGGCTCCAGCCGCCCGTATCCCACATCATCGCAGCCACGATTTCCCCGGAGCGTATGCCGTTCAACAGTTGATCCTTGTTGTCGTAGAAGAACTTGACGTTGCCCTTGCAGGCCGACAAGGTGGCTCCCACCTGCTCCATGAGCGCCGCGTAGGCCTTCGGATCGCCGTACAGTGAAAAGGGGTCCTTGCCGGCGGCAAAGGCGAAGGCCATCAGCGTCGGACGCCGCAGCCGGATGGAGGTTTTGCCCTTCAGGTCCGCACGGCACAAATCGCCGTAGTCCGCGACCTTCGCCCGCTTGACGTTGGCGACCAGCCCGTCCGTGCCCCACAGATAGGGCAGCGCATACAGCTTGCCGTCCAGCGTCGCGTTGCGCTTGACGATGTCCAGCAAAGCCGGCTGGAATTGCTGCAGATTCACCTGTGTCAGGTCGATGGGCTTGTAGATTCCGAACTCGCGCTGCGGACCGGTGATCCGATCCTGCGACGGCTGGGCGAGGTCATAGCCGGCGCCTCCGGTGGCGCGCAACTTCGAGATGATTTCCTCGTTGTTCGACAGCGTCACCTCGACCGTGATGCCGGTCTCCTTCTCAAAGGCGGCGATGACGTCCGCGGGTACGTAATCGGCCCAGGTGAGGATGCGCAGCTTCTGGGCGGCTTGAGCCGCTCCGGCCGTGAACAGAGCGAGTGCCAGGATCGCGCAAATCTGTCTCATCGATTCTCCCCGGGGAACGCCGATAAGCGATCTTACAGAATCGGCGGCCCGAAGTGCCCGTCATGCACCCGGCGGCAACGCGGCGAGCGCCCGGCCGTAGCCTTCGGCAACCTCGCCGGGGTGCGCCGCGGTGTAGCCGAGATCCCGCACCAGGCCGTTGTGCAGTCCGTAGATCCAGCCGTGAATGGCCAGCGGCTGGGCGCGCTCCCAGGCGTCCTGCACGATGGAGGTCTGGCAGACGTGGGTGACCTGTTCGAGCACGTTCAATTCGCACAGGCGGTCGAGGCGCTGCTGGTGATCCGCCAGCCGCGCGAGCGGGGCGCCATGCCGTTCCCGGACGTCCTGGATGTGGCGCAGCCAATTATCGCTCAAGCCGATGCGCTCGTTCGACAGCGCCGAACGCACGCCGCTGCAGCCGTAATGACCGCAGACGATGATGTGTTCGACTTTCAATACATCCACCGCGAATTGCATCACCGACAGGCAATTAAGGTCCGTGTGCACCACCACGTTGGCGATGTTGCGGTGAACGAACAATTCGCCCGGCGGCAGTCCGACGATCTCGTTCGCCGGCACGCGGCTGTCGGAACAGCCGATCCACAGATAGCGGGGGGACTGCTGGCGCGCGAGCCGGGCGAAGAAGTCCGGATCGCGGCGCAGAATCGAGGCCGCCCAGTCGCGATTGTTCTGAATCAGATGCTCGAGCGGTTTCACCGCGCGATTGTAAGCGGCAACGCGATCCGCCAGCAGCGCGGGACCGGCCAGAGGGGCTATGTGAAGCAATTTTCATGAACTATCGGTCATGCTGCGGATCAAACCGGGCAATCCAGCCCATACGCCCGAGGGTAGTTTCACCATGGCCGCCACTTTGAAGGTTGCCGGAGCGATTTTCGCCCTATCCTGGCCGTGCATCGCCGCGGCCACCCTGGGCGGGTCTGCCGACACGGTCGAGACCGATCGCTCCGCTCTGCGGGCCTCGGTGAAGGTCACGGCCCAATCTTTGTATCAGGTGCACGAACTGCAGCTGCCGTCGGGCACCACGCTGCGCGAGTTCGTGGCGCCGGGCGGCACGGTGTTTGCGTTGGCCTGGCGCGGGCCCGCCATTCCGAACCTGCGGCAAGCGCTCGGCAGCTATTTCAATCCCTACGCGGCGGCGGTCGGGGCCCGCCACGGCGGCCGCGGCCACCTTGAGGTGAAATCCGGCGATCTGGTGGTGCGCGGCGCCGGCCACATGCGCTCCTTCTCCGGCGTCGCCTATCTGGCGAGCGCCATTCCGGCGGGCGTCGCCGTCGAGGATCTCAAGTGACGCGGCACGCGCGCGCCATGCAGGCGGCATGCCTGGCCGTACTCGCCGCCTCCTGCGGCGGCGGCGGCGGCGGCCATACGCTCACGTCGGCGACCACCACCACGACCACCGCCACGCCGGGGTCAAACGTGCAATCGGTGATCGTGGACGCCGGACCGGCCGACAACAGCCTCAACATGCTGTTCGTCAGCGTGACGGTGTGCGTGCCCGGCAGCACCACCAATTGCCAGACCATCGACCATGTGCAGGTGGACACGGGCTCGAGCGGCCTGCGGCTGCTGGCCTCGGTGCTGTCGGCCTCGCTTACCCTGCCGCTGCAGCATGCGGCGGACGGCAATACCCTGGTCCAATGCACCCAATTCATCGACGGCTATTCCTGGGGACCGGTCGCCAGCGCCGATCTGACCATGGGCGGCGAAACGGCCAAGGACCTGCCGGTGCAGATCATCGGTTCCGCGGCATATCCCACGGTGCCCGCGGATTGCTCCGGCACCGGGCCGTCGGAGGATACGGTCGCGACGTTCGGCGCGAACGGCATTCTCGGCGTCGGACCCTTTGCCCAGGACTGCGGCACGGGTTGCGCGAATTCGACGGAACCGGGGGTTTATTACTCCTGCACCCAGACGCAGTGCCAGCCGGTCATCGTGCCGCTGGCCAGCCAGGTGCCCAACCCGGTCACCGCATTCACCACCGACAACAACGGCGTGGTCATCCAGCTGCCGGCCGTGGCGGCCAGTGGCGCCCTGACCCTGACCGGCTCGCTGATCTTCGGGGTCGACACCGAGTCGAACAACAAATCCGCCGGCACGGTGATCGGCCTGGATGAATACGGCGACTTCACCACGCAGTTCCTCGGCCAGACGCTGACGCAGAGCTTCATCGACGCCGGCTCCAACGGCTATTTCTTCAATGATGCCTCGTTGGTGCCGTGCGCCTCGACGTCCGACTTCCCGACGTTTTATTGCCCTGCCTCGACCCAGTCCTTGTCCGCCAGTCTGCAGGGAAGCAGCGGCGCGACCGCCAACGCCAGCTTCGTGGTGTCGAATCCCGAGACCGTGGAGACCGGCAATCCGAGTTTCAACGTCTATCCGGATCTCGCCGGAACCTCCTCCACGGGTGACAGCTTCGACTGGGGATTGCCGTTCTTCTACGGGCGCACCGTGTACACGGTGGTGGAGAGCCGCACCACCAGCGCCGGCACGGGTCCGTACGTGGCCTTCTAGGGGGTCCTTCCAGCCGAGCCGTTCAACCCCCGTCAGTAGCGGTTCGACAACACCGGACAGCCGATGTGGTAGTTACCCTTGGCGAGTTCCTCCACGCAGCGCTCGCGGGCGCGCTTGACGCCACCCTTGATGAAGTCGATGGCTTCGGCCTTGGTCATCACCGTGCCGAAGTGCACCGGCAGCAGGGTGTCCACGTCGAGCTTGTAGTAATCGATGTTGTCCTCGAAATTGTCCGCCCAATACTGGTAGGTGCGCGCCGCCGTGGCCATGTCCGCCTCCACCAGCGCCTTGGCCGAGGGCACGTAGGCGAACAGCCCGTCCGCCATGTGCGAATTCATCCGGTCCCAATACACATCGACCGTCAGGGTTTTGTCCGAGAGGCGCAGATGCTCGTCCACGGGGATGAATTTCAGGGGCTGCGGGTTCTTCGACAACAAGTCGGGGTAATCGGGCGAGGGGTGGGTCACCATGTCACTGATGATGCCCTCGTTGCCGCGTCGGGCGATGACCGCCAGACCTTCCTCGACGGCCACGCGGATGCCGGCAATGTGATCGGAATGCGCGTGTGAAATGATGAGCTGGGTGACCGGCTTGCCGGGCACCAGGTTGCGCGCCGCATCGATCAGCAATTTGGCCATCGGCTTGCGATGCAGCTCGTACAGCGTGATGTGATCGGAGAACTCGAAGGCGATGGTGGCCTGCTCGCCGAACTTCAGATACCAGACGTGATCGGCGATCTTGATGGGCGTGATCGGCTGCACCAGGATGGGGTCGATGGGTTCGGGTGCGAGACGCACCGCCCACGGCGCGGCCAGGTCCGGGATCTTGCCGTCGACTTCGTAGCCGTCGACGTACATCCTGAAATAATTGACGCCGCGCCAGTCGATCTTGGTGTTGTAGCTCATGGGCAGCAGAATTCCCGCGATGGGCGCATAGCCCTCCAGATACGTGGTGAAGGTCAGCTGTCCGAAGTTGTTGTGCGGGTTGATCCACTCGATCCGCGCCGGCAGGTGCGTGCGTGCATCGAAGGCCACCGAAAATTTGTCGCCTTCCTTGACGGTCACATCGACCCAGCGCAGGTCGCCCTCGGTGCGCTCATTGCTCAGCTTGCTGGTGGGATCCAGGCCGGTGCGCACCGCCACGATGGGATTGTTCATGGCCCACATGCGGCGCATATGCACGCCGTCGAGATGCCAGGCGGTGCCGCCCCAGCGCGGCACGCGGGTGCGCTTGCCCTCGAGGTCGATGTTGAAGGGGATGTCGCCGTCCAGCACCTCGTTGATCGGCTGCCAGCTGGTTTGGGGCAACAGCGCGAAGGTAAACAGCATGTTGCGCCGCTCGGCCTGCTGAAAGCGGCCGTGCTCCAGGTCGTACACGCGGCGCAAATCATTGGCGGCGATCTCCCGCATCGCGGCATTCGGCGAGGCGGTGACGTTCGCCATGCCGAACTGATAGGCCCATTCGCCGTAGCCGATCAGTGTGATGTTCTTGACGCTGCGCACGCGCTCGAGTCCGCCGAGGGCCTGCGCCGCCGCTTCGAAGGTGGAGCGGGCCGTGGATTCCTGCGCCTGGATGCGCATCGAGGACAGGGCCATCGAGCCGGCCAAGGAAACGCCGAGCAACATCCGCGCTGTGTTGTGCATGGTCAACCCCCGTGAAACTGACTGATATCGGACCGGCGCATCGACAACGTGCCGGCGCACCGACATCGTGTAAACGTATGGGCGCCGCCGGCGTCGACAAATCGACCCGGCCGATCAGTCATCCCGGACGACCGGTGCGCCGGCCAGAGCGGTGCGCAGCGAGAGCGCGAACAGCGCGGCAATCTCCTCGAGCTGCTCGACGGGTGTGTCGTAGGGCGGGGAGAGAATGATGGTGTCGCCGCGGCGCCCGTCGACATTGCCGCTCGCGGGATACACCAGCAGACCGTTCCCGGCGGCGACGGCGGCCACGCGATTCGCCATCTGGCGGTCGGCATCGAACGGCGCCTTGGAGCGCCGATCGGCCACGAGCTCCACGCCGACGAAAAATCCCCGGCCGCGCACGTCGCCCACGGCGGCCAGGTCCGCGAGCCCGGCGCGCAGCTGGCTCATGAAGGCCGGT
>Ga0302157_10000174_pt1 | contig 82847 bp, 73 predicted proteins | sample I_Bog_N3_3_FD_193502 | JGI IMG/M metagenome (GOLD analysis project Ga0302157, IMG submission 193502) | Peat permafrost microbial communities from Stordalen Mire near Abisko, Sweden - I_Bog_N3_3 | ecosystem: Environmental > Terrestrial > Soil > Wetlands > Peat | place: Sweden: Abisko, Stordalen... | reverse complement strand
CAAGATCACCGAGCAGACGGCTGCGGCCGTCTTGCGGGCCAAGGAGAACCAGAAGCGGGCGATCCAGTGGAGCGTCGTCGCGATGCTGCTGACCGTGCTGGCGGGCGTGGCCGGCGCCGTGCTGTTCTCGCGCTCGATCACGCGCAAGCTGGGCGGCGAGCCCGACGATGCCCGCGGCGTGGCGCGCCAGATCGCCGGCGGCAACCTGGATGTCGACGTGACGCTGCAGCCCGGCGACACCGACAGCCTGATGGCGGCCATGAAGGCCATGACCCTCTCGCTGGCCCGCATCGTCGGCCAGGTCCGCAACAGCAGCGACTCCATCGCCACCGGCTCGGCCGAGATCGCGTCAGGCAACCTGGACCTCAGCCAGCGCACCGAGGAGCAGGCGAGCGCGTTGCAGGAGACCGCGGCCTCGATGGAGCAGCTCAGCGCGACCGTGGAACAGAATGCCCGCAACGCGCGCGAGGCCAGCAGCCTGGCCGCGGGCGCCTCGGCCGTCGCCAGCAAGGGTGGCGAGATGATGGGCCAGGTCGTCGAGACGATGAAGGGCATCAACGCGAGCTCGCGCAAGATCGCCGACATCATCGGCGTCATCGACGACATCGCCTTCCAGACCAACATCCTCGCCCTCAACGCCGCGGTGGAATCCGCGCGCGCCGGCGAGCAAGGCCGGGGTTTTGCCGTCGTCGCGAGCGAGGTCCGCAATCTCGCACGACGCAGCGCGGAGGCCGCCAAGCAGATCCAGGCGCTGATCACCGACAGCGTCGAGCGGGTCGACCGAGGTTCGGTGCTGGTGGACCAGGCCGGCGTGACGATGACGGAGATCGTCGGCGCGATCCAGCGCGTGACGCTCATCGTCCACGAGATCAGCAGCGCCAGCGCGCAACAGAGCACCGGCGTGGGCCAGGTCGGCGAAGCCGTCGGCCAGATGGACCAGGCGACGCAGCAGAACGCGGCGCTGGTCGAGCAGAGCGCGGCTGCCGCGGAGAGTCTGAAGCAGCAGGCGGCGCGGCTGGTCGATTCCGTCGCCCAGTTCAGGCTCTGACGCCGCGCGAGCAGAGCTTTTCCGAGGGGAGTCTTTCCACGAACGATGGCCGCATGGCGAACAGGACAACGATCCTCGCGCCGTACAACAAGAGGAGACAGAATCTTGAAGATCAACATCAACCGGCGCGCCGCCACTGCGGCGATGGCGAGCCTGGCATTGCCTTCGTTCAAGGCACTGGCGGGCGATGCGGGCGTCACGCCGACGACGCTGACCATCGGCCGCGTCATGCCCACGGGCTCGCCTGCCTTCGGCCCGATGGCCAGGCAACATGCCAGCGGTGCGGAGGTCTGCATCGCCAGCGTCAACGCGCAGGGAGGGATCGGTGGCCGACGCATCGTCCTGCGAGACCGGGACGACGGCTATGACGCGGCGCGTGCGCGCAGCCAGACGCGGGCGCTGATCGAGGAAGACAACGTGCTTGCGTTGCTCGGCGCCGTCGGCACGCCGACCTTGCCGCCGATCATGGACCTGGCGCAGCAGTTCGGCGTGCCGCTCGTCGGAGCGTCGAGCGTGGGCAACGAGGCACGCCTGCCGCCTCGCAAGTTCGTCTTTCCGGTTCGGATGTCCGCGCTGGGCGAAGCGTCGGCGATCGTCAAGCACCAGGCAACGATCGGCACCCGACGCTTCGTGGTGGTGTCGAGCAAGGAAGCCTACGGGCCGGCCGGGGGCGAGGCTTTCGCAGCGGCGCTGCGAGCCGGAGGATTCGGCGGCCAGGAAATCTCGTTCGGCGGCACGGACGATCCCCGACAGGTCGCGCAACGGCTCTTCGACGCGAAGCCGGACGTCATCCTCATTTCGGTCGTGCCCCGCCCCTACGGCGCGGTGGCCAGGGAATTCAAGTCGCTGGGCGGCAGTGCGCGGACGTTCGGCTTGTCCGTCATTCGGATCGAAGACCTCAGCGCGGCGCTGGGCAACCTTGCCGAGGGCATCGCGCTGTCGCAGGTGTTGCCCTATCCCATGAGCCAGTCGTCAGCACTGGCCGTGGATTTCCGTCGCGCTCTCGCAGCCCATTCGCCGACCGCGGAGCCCTCGTACCACGCACTCGAAGGGTATCTCGAAGCCCGCGTGCTGCTGGAAGGGCTCCGCCGCACCGGCAGCCAGCCGTCGCGCACCAGTCTCGCCAACGCACTCGAGACCTTGTCTCCGCACGACTTCGGCGGCGTGCTGGTGCACTACGGGCAGACCGACCGCACGGGCTCGACATTCAGCGACCTGGTCATGCTCGGCTCCAACGGCAGCACGGTTCGATAGCCCGATCCGCGCCCGGCCCCGGGCGCGGATGCGGGTGCAAGCGGCCAGTGTCCTGTCCTGTTTGAAGCCGATTTACCGCAGTTACATGCAGGACAGGACACTAGGCCTGGGTGTAGCTCGTCTTGACCGTGGTGAAGAACTCGGCCGCGTAGCGACCCTGCTCGCGCGAACCGTAGCTCGATCCCTTGCGGCCACCGAACGGCACGTGATAGTCGACGCCGGCCGTCGGCAGGTTGACCATCGTCATGCCGGCCTGGGCGTGACGCTTGAAGTGGGATGCGTGCTTCAGGCTGGTGGTCGCGATGCCCGAGGCAAGGCCGAACGGCGTGTCGTTGGCCAGCGCCAGCGCCTCGTCGTAGTCGCGCACGCGCTGCACGCTCACCACCGGCCCGAAGATCTCCTCGCGGTTGATGCGCATGCCCGGTGCCGTATCGGTGAACAGCGCGGGCGTCATGTAGAAGCCGGGCGCGCCGTCCGCGTTGCGGGCGATCGCCTCGCCGCCGGCCTCAAGCGTCGCGCCCTCGGCCTTGCCGATGGCGACATACTCGAGATCCTGCGCCAGCTGGCGCTCGTCGACGACCGGGCCGATGTCGGTGCTGGCCTTGCGCGCGTCGCCCACCTTCAGTGTCTTCATCCGCTCGACTAGCGCGGCGACGAAGCGGTCATGGATGGCGTCGGTCACGATGATGCGGCTCGACGCGGTGCAGCGCTGGCCGGTCGAGAAGAAGCCGCTGTTGACGGCGCAGCTCACCGCCACGCCGAGATCGGCGTCGTCCAGCACGACGAACGGATTCTTGCCACCCATCTCCAACTGGAACTTGGACATGCGCGCGATGCACGCCTGCGCGACGCGCTGGCCGGTGCCCATCGAGCCGGTGAAGCTGATACCGTCGATGCGCGCGTCGTCCAGCATCGCCTGGCCGACGATCGAGCCGCGGCCCATCACGAGGTTGAGCACGCCCTGCGGCAGCCCCGCGCGATGCAGGATGTCGGCCAGCGCCCACGCGGAGGCTGGCACGAGATCGGCCGGCTTCATCACCACCGTGTTGCCGAAGGCCAGCGCCGGCGCGAGCTTCCACGCCGGAATCGCGATGGGGAAGTTCCACGGCGTGATCAGGCCCACGACCCCGATCGGCTCGCGCGTCACCTCGACACCCACGCCCGGCCGCACCGACGGCACCGCGTCGCCGCCCAGCCGCAATGCCTCACCGGCGAAGAACTTGAAGATGTTGCCGGCGCGCGCGACCTCGCCGATCGCCTCGGGCAGCGTCTTGCCCTCCTCGCGCGCGAGCACGTCGCCCAGCTCGGCGCGGCGCGCCAGGATCTCGGTGCCGGCGGCGTCGAGCACATCGAAGCGCTGTTGGGGCGTCGACAGCCCCCACGCGGGCGCGGCTGCGCGCGCGGCGGCGATCGCGTCGCCCACCTGCGCGGCATCGGCCTGTGCGAATTCGCCGACCACGTCGCGCGTGTCGGACGGGTTGATGTTGCGACTGACGTCACGGCCGGCGACCCACTCGCCGGCGATCAGGTTCTTGAACATCCTCAGAGCCCCCTCAAGGCATGAAAGCGATGCTCAGCGGCGTCGCGGAGTCGACCGACTGGCCGGTGTCCGACAGCGTGCCGCTGGTGGGGTCGATCTTGAACAGCGATACCTTCGCGGCGTTGGCCACGAGCATCCAGCGGCCCGACGCATCGATCGCGAAGCCCCACGGCTTGTCGCCGCCGGACTGCACGCGCTGCAGCAGCGCCAGCTCGCCGCTGTCGGCATTGGCGCGATAGACGACGAGCGTGTTCTCGCCGCGATCCTCCACGTAGACGAACCGGCCGTCGCGGCTCACGGCGATCTCGGCGCCGCTCTTCGCGCCAACGTATTGCTCGCTGCTGATCGACAGCGACTGCACCGGCGCGAGACCCGCCTCGCGCGCGTCCCAGTGCAACACCTGCACGTCGGCGGCGAGCTCGTCCAGCACATAGACGAAGCGGCCGTCGGACGAGAACGCCGCGTGGTGCGGACCGCTGCCCGGCGCGACGGCGAAGGCGCGCGGATGCGCCGCGTCAGCCGGCGCCAGCGCGTGCGTCGCGCGATCGAAGCCGTAGACGAATACGCGGTCGGCGCCGAGGTCGGACACCAGCGCCCAGTGCCCGGTCGGATCGAGCGCGATGCCGTGCGCGTGCGCCTTGGTCTGGCGTTTGGTCGGGCCGGAGCCGGTCTCCTTGACCGTGCTCGCGACGGCGCCGACGCTGCCGTCGGCGGCGAGCGGCAGCGTGGTGGCCGAGCCGCTGAAGAAGTTCGCGGCGATCAGCGTCGAAGACGGCGCGTCCAGCCAAAGGTGCGTGGTGCCGATGCCGCCGGCATCGGTCGCGCCGAGCTGCGTCAGCGCGCCGCTGTCGCGATTCACGGCGAAGGCGAGGATGCTGCCGTCCTTGCCGGTGGCGTCGTCGGCCACGTACAGGATCGGCAAAGTCGGGTTGGCGACCGACCAGCGCGGCTTCACCAACCGGGCGACGGTGCCGAGCGACTCGAGCTTGCCGGCGCAGGCGTCCAGACGCAGCGCCTGCAACTGACCGCTGTCGGTGCCGACGTAGGCCAGGCGCGTCGGCGCGCAGCTCGGCGTCGGCGTGGACGCGCAGCCGACCAGCGACAGCGCAGTGGCGACGCCCAGGCCGCACCGCATCAGGAAGGAAATCGAAGCCATGGCGAGAGTTTCCGGGAAAAGTGGCGCTGCCCGCAGCCGATCCGACGATCGGGTGCGGGCAGCGGTGTACGGATCATGAGCTCGCGGCGCGCGGATCGGCAAGTCGCCGTGTCGCGCGGCAGGCCGATCAGAAATGCGCTTCGGCCACGAACACGGCGGCGCTGCGCTTGATGCCGACGTTCGACACGGTCGTGGTCTGGAACGTCTGCGGATTGAAGGAACCCGTCTGCGACGGCGCACCGAACATGTGGTTCCAGTATTCGTAGCCCGGGCCGACGTAGAGTGACTTCGGATGGCCGATGAGCGAACCCAAGTCCATCAGCAGCGAGGTGCGCAGCAAGGTCTCGGTGGTCGTCTTCTCGGGGACGTTGGTGGCGACATCGAAACCGTCCTCACCCTTGGGTCCCGTGACGGCCAGGAAGCCCTTGAACACGAGCGGCACCGGCGCGCCGTTGATCGGGATCATCCATGCGCTGTCGACGTGCCACGCCGTCTTGTAGTGCAGGTCGACACCGGTGATGCCGTTGTAGTTCTGCTCATTGCGGGCACCCACCGTCAGGTTCCAGTAGCCAGGAACCGCGAATTCGGCGGTCAGGCCCAACATCCACATCTTGGCGCGCTGTTCGAACTGGTCGTCCTTCGTGCCCCATTCGTAGCCCGTGGTGACGCCGAGGTCGCGGATGAAGCCGTAGCCCAGGTGCTGGTGCAGGATCTTGCTGCCGCTCCACTCGACGTGGCCGACGCTGTAGGTTTCGTCGGCACCATGGGTTCCCACGCCGCTCACGCCGGCGGGACTCGCCTCGGGGTTGTTGCGATCGGACTGCAGGTAGTCGACGTTGAAGTAGTAGCTGCCGAGACCGAAGCCGCCGGTGGTGCTCAGCGATCCGATGTTCTGCGCCACCTTGGCCGCGCTGCCGGGGAAGTGGAAATCGCTCGAGTAGCGATAGCCGACCCAGGTGTCGTTCCAGTTCGTCGGTGGGGCGCCGTGCTGTTCCTGCGCGGGCGGCAGATGGGTGTTGTCCGCCGGGGCTGCGACGTCCTGTGCGCTGGTCGCGCCGGCGAAGCAGATGGCCAGGGAAGCGGCCAGCGTGGTGCGGGCGGCGGTGTTGGACTTGGTATTCATGGTCTCCGTTCCTCGTTATCAATAATCGGGATGAGCTCCGCCCTGGCCGCGCTGCGAAACGTCGCAGGCGGGCATGAGGCGTGGCTCAGGGGGAATCAGTCGTTGGGAACGAACAGAGGCATCGCCTCTTCCCACAACGTGTCGGTGATGGCGTGCTGGTCGCTGCCGTCGGCGTTCATGACCCAGTTCTGGCCGTCCGGCTGGAAGCTGTTGTCGTAGAGCGCGAGCTCGTCGCGGAAGCCGTAGTTGCCGGAGTTGTAGGCAATGCGTCCGTCCCAGGTCCACGTGGCGTGCGCATCGTTGGACGGGCCCGTCGTCAGGCGCTTGAGATCCGTGCCGTCCGGCTTGATCGTGAACACGTCGAAGTTGAACTTGTTCGGATCCTTCGGATCGATCAGCAGCTTGCGCGTGAACACGATCCTCGAGCCGTCCGGCGACCAGCCCGGCACGTTGTCCGCATCGGAGGTGAGGATCGTGGTCTGGCGCGTTTCGAGGTCGAGGATGCGCAAGCCCTTGGCCTGCGGCGACCACACGCGATACACCAGCCTCTTGCCGTCCGGCGAGTAGCTCGGGAAGCCGGCATTGAGGCTGCCGTCGGTCAGCGGCTCGGGCTTGCCGTTCATGCTGCCGTCGGCCTTGATGCGCATGATCGTGCCCGCGCCCATCGCGCGCGTGAAGAACCACTGGCCGACGCCGAAAGCGACCCATTCGCGGTTCGGCGACCAGGTTGGCTGGAATGCGCCGGCCAGGCCCTTCATCAGCATGTCCTGGGGCACGCCGGAGGTGGCCGGATCGTAGATGCGACGGTAGCCGGTGAAGTCGGGGTTCATCACCGCGACGGACGAGCCGACCGCCTTCTCCGTGTAGACCAGCTGCTTGCGATCGGCCGACAGCTGCGGAAACACGTCGGTGTAGCGGTAGTTCCAGTCGGGGTCGAAGCTGAACAGCGGCGTGCCGTTCTTCGTCGCGGGACGGAACGAGACCTTCTCATAGATCATCGTCGCGCCGTCGGGCGAGTAGCGCGGCGAGCGGATGCCCGAGTTGGGCGTCGCGCGGAACTTGCCGTCGGTCGTGTACAGGCCTTCGGTGGCGCCGCCCTTGACGTGGTACGCGATGTTGGTCGCGCTCAGGAATTGCGGGAACACCTTCAGGCCGGGCGTGGAAGTGAGCGCCTTCTTCGAGCCATCTGCGAGGTCGACCTGCACGATCTGCGATGTGATCGTGTTGATCAGCTCGGGGCGATGTGCGCCCCAGGTCGATTCCACCGGCGTCTCGTAGAACGCCACACTCCTGCCATCGGGCGACCAGGTCGGCGAGCCTTCGTCGAAGCCCGGATTGCTCGCGACCTTGTGGAAGCCGGTGCCATCCGGATGGATGACGTAGATGCTGCTTTCCTGCGTGCGTTCCCAGCCCACCGGCAGGTTGTGGCCGCGCCAGTCGCTGCCGATGTCCGACGAGAACGCGATCCACTTGCCGTCGGGCGATATGGACGGACGGAAATAGCTGTGCGGCTTGTTGGCATCGAACGGGATGTCGCCGGTGACGTTCTTCAGCGCGCCGGTCGAGATCTTCAGCGTCCAGACGTTGGTCGTTCCCCAGCTGTTCGTGCCGTTGCGCGACGAGACGAAGGCGATGGTGTCGGAGTCGACCGGCGAGAACGCGGCCGCATCGTCGATCGCGATGTGGTTGGTCAGGCGCTGCAGGCCGGTGCCGTCCGTCCTGACGCGATAGAGCTCGGACTGGCCGAGGCCGTCCCGCTCGGAGGTGAACACGATCCACTTGCCGTCGGCCGAGAAGGCGGCGTGGTAGTCGAAGCCCGGCGTGGGCAACAGCCTGTGCTCGTTGGAGCCGTCGGCGTTGGCCACGTACAGCTCCGATGTCACCGGGCCGACGCGATTGAGCAGCATCGTGCCCTTGGTCGCCGCGCCGGCATTTGCGGTCACAGCAAGGCAGGCGGCCGTCACGGCCGCAGAGGTGAGGATCCCTCTAGAAATCATTGATTTGTCTCCGTATCTTCGTCAATCTCGTGAATGGCGCTCTTGTGTCGTTCTTGCTGCCATGCGACATCGAATTTCTGGATTCGATGGGATGAAGACTATTGGATCCGCGCGACCGTGGCTCTGCACAAAAAAGAGATTCATTGGCATTTTTTCGAGGTCGCGGGATCCCACGCTCGAGATCGGCGCCTGGCATCGTCGCCTTCCGAAAATTCGCTACGGCTGCGGTCCGCGGCATGGCGCGCAAGGCGAAGATGCCAGGCCCCTCCGCTTGCCGTGCGCCGGCGGCGACAGACTCAGGCGGACGCCTTCGTCGCCTGCGGCTGCTCGCGAGCGCCCACCCGGAACTGGCTCGGCGACTGTCCCACTTCCTTGCGGAAGAAGCGCGTGAAGTACGCGGTGTCGAGGAAACCCAGCCAGTAGGCGATCTGCTCGATCGACATGTCGCCGAAGATCAGGCTTCGCTTGGCCTCGGTGATGATGCGCGCGTGGATCAACTTGGTCGGGCTCAGGCCGGTGGCCGCGATGCACGCCGAGCGGAGCTGCGTTGGCGAGACCGCCATCATCGATGCGAAGTGCTGCAGGCGCAGGTTGTCGCGGTAGTGCAGGTCGATGAGGTCGCGGAAGCGGTCGGCCAGGCGGCTCGAATTGGGCGTAGCGCCCTCGGTGTCGGCCTCGTCCATGTCGGCGCAACGCACCAGCAGGAGAAGCAGCGACGTCAGCAACGCCTCGGTGCCGATGACGTGCCCGATCGTGCGCGCCTTGACCTCCTGGCCGAGCTTGCGGATCGTCTCGAAGACCTCGGTCTCGGCCTCGGGATCGACCGACAACGGAATGATGCGCGGCAGTGTCCACAACTGCATGAATTCGGGCAGCTTGGCGTTGACCTGCGACAGGTAGGTCACCTCGACGGTGACCACCCACTTGTCGACGTCGATGTCGTAGTCCAGCCCGTGCACGCAATCGGTGGGCAGCAGCAGCGCGCAAGGGCCTTCGAAGGGCACGCTGCTGCCTTCGAGGTTCATCACGCCGCGGCCGTTGCGCACGAAGATGACCTGGCCGTAGCCCGGATGCGCGTGCGGCTCGGTGCGCCAGCGGCCGCGGTCGGTGACCCGACCGACATTCACGAACCACTTGTCCTGGTGCTCGGGACGCTCGACGTACAGCCGCACTTTGGGCACCGCCGAAGGGGTCGCCTCGTGGCTCTGGGAGGTCTGATGTTTCGCCAATGCGATTTGTGCCATGGAATTCGCCAACCTGCTGGATCCCGGAACGCTGAAGGCATTCCACCCGGAGGCGGCGGCGCGCGCCGCGCCCGGGGTCGACCCGGAGGACGAATCATGCACTTGTCGTGTTGCTGGTTCATCGCGGACATTCCCTGTCCCGGGGACCAGCGACAAGTGCTTGGCGATGACTTCCATTGTCGCGTCGAGATCGGGCTGGCTAGCCCAGCGCGCCGGTGACGTCATCGAACAGCTCATCCACGGACAGCCGTCGCGGGATGATCTTCTGGTCAAGCGCCCAGTCGATGGCCAGCTGGATGCCCTTGCGGTTCGCCTCCAGCCCGATCGGCGGGAAGATGGCCGGCACTGCAGGATCGGCGAGGCCTCGGCTTTCGACGATCATGCGATAGAGCTCGCGCACGACCTCCGGGTGCTTCTTCGAGATGTCGGCGTGCACGACGAACATGTGGTTGATGGGCACCACGCCTTCGCGCGCATACCAGGCCTTGGCCGCGTTCATCGCCTCGGGCACCAGCGTGCGCACGCGCTCGTCCTTGGGCATGTCTTCCCCCAGCAACGCGGCCGCGAGTTCGCCCTTCATCATCATGTCGGGAATCGACGAGCCCTTGGGCAGGCGTTCGCAGTTGGCCGGGTCGCTGTACTCGGCCAGGTGGCCATCGCCCAGCGTCATCCAGGTCACCTTGTCGAGATCGACGCCGTACTCGTGGCGCAGGATGCCGCGGATCCACAGCGCGGTGGTCTGCGTGTAGGTGCGCACGCCCACTTTCCTGCCCTCGATGTCCTTCGGATCGACCTGGCCGAAGTCGATGTTGAAGCCGGCGCAATGATGCTGGAAGCGGCCCGAGATCGGCGTGGGCAGCAGCACGTAGGGCTTGCCGTAGGCCTTGGCCTGCAGCAGCGTGACGATGGCGAGTTCGCCCGCGTCGAACTGGTTCTCGCGCACCATCGCCTTGAAGCCGTTGTGCGCGGGCGTGGGGCCGCAGAAGTCCAGCTCGACGAGGTCGGACCTCACGCGGCCGTCGCGCAACGCCTTGGTGACCGCGTATTCGGACAGGTTGGTGCGAAGGGTCGGGATGTGGGAGTTCATGTGCAAGGGCTCCGGGTGTCTACAAGCGGACCTCGATCAGCTTCGGACCGGGTTCGCGCGTGGAATCGGCCATGGCCTGGTGGAAGGCCTCGGCGGTGTCGACGGAGACGGCCGGCACGCCCATGCTGCGAGCCATCGCCTGCCAGTCGATGCGCGGCTTGTCGATGTCGATCATGGCCATCGCCCGCGCGCCCGGCGAACCCGCGCCCATGTTGGCGTACTCGGCCTTGAGGATCGCGTAGCTGTTGTTGGCGAAGATGATCGTCGTGACGTTCAGGCCCTCACGCGCCTGGGTCCACAGCGACTGGATCGTGTACATCGCGCTGCCGTCGCCCACCATGCAGAACACGCGACGGTCGGGACAGGCGAGCGCCGCGCCGGTGGCCACGGGCGTGGCATAGCCGATCGATCCACCCATGTTGTTGATCAGGTCGTGCGGAAGCGCGCCCATCGTGTGGCCCATCGATTCGCGGCCGGTGGTGAGGGACTCGTCGACCAGGATCGCGTTCTCGGGCAGCGCGGCGGAGAGCGCGTAGGCGATGCTGAGGGGCGTGAGTGCGCCAGTGGGCACGGCTGCCTCGATGCGCGGCTGGCGCAGCGACGCGACATCGCGCGCCCCGAGGACGTCCAGCAGCATCTCGAAGGCCAGCGCGCTGTCCTCGTCGGCTTCCACGAGAGGATGTACCAGCGTGCCCTCGGCCTTCAACAGGCTTGGCTTGTCGGGGTAGGCGAAGAAGGCCACCGGCTCGACTGTCTCGACCGTCACGATGTGCTTGAACTGCTCGAGAAAGGCCATCGCCTGAGGCACGGCGTACGGGATGCGCTCGATCGGCACGCGGCCGGCGCCGCGCTCGATGCGCGCCGTGAAGAATTGCGACCCGAGCCGGGCGCCTGTCGCAGCAGCGATCTGGCCTGCGCGTTGCAGCGCCTGACCGCGCGTGGCCTTGTTGGCCAGGATGATCAGCGTTGGCTCGCCCGAACACAGCACGCGCGCGATGTGCTCGACGCGCGCGACCGGGGGCGCCTTGCGGACCACGGGGACTCTCTTTGGCACGGCCGGCGCGCCGCCGGCCTGCTGCCAGGACGTGTCGCCCGGCAGGATCAGCGTCGCGACCTGGCCAGGATGCCCGGAAGCCTTCGCCACCGCGTTGGCCGCGTCCCACGCGATCGTGTCGGCCGAATCGGCACGCCGCACCCAGTGGCTCAGCGGACGCGCGAGGCCCTCGATGTCGGATGTCAACGGCGGGTCGTACTTCAGGTGCGAGGCCGAATGCTCGCCGATGATGTTGACCATGCCCGACGACGCGCGTTTGGCGTTGTGGATGTTGGCCAGGCCGTTGGCCAGGCCCGGCCCCAGGTGCAGCAGCGTCGACGCCGGCGTGTCTTTCATGCGATACCAGCCGTCGGCGGCACCCGTTGCGACGCCTTCGAACAGGCACAGAACGCTGCGCATCCGCGTGTTGTCACCCAGCGCCGCGAGGAAGTGCATCTCCGAGGTGCCGGGATTGGCGAAGCAGATGTCGACGCCCTGGTCGACCAGCGTCGCGACGAGACTTTCAGCGCCGTTCATCGCGTCAATATCCGGCCATGTCGCGCACCAGGCCCACGACGCCGTAGGTGCGTTGCGGCGCCGACATCAGGAAGCGATAGCCCTCGCTCAGCAGCCTCTTGTGGTTCTTCGCCGTCGTGTGCGGATTGCCGACCACGACCTTGTGCTTGTGGCAGGTCGCGACGATGCGGCGCATCGCGTCCAGCACCTCGGGATGCTCGTATTGGCGCGGGAAGCCGAGCGCCTGGCTCAGGTCGCCCTCGCCGATCAGGATGAAGCCGATGCCTGGCACGTCGGCCAGGATGTCATCGAGGTTGTCGATCGCCTCGGGGCTCTCGCACATCAGGCCGACGATGATCTCGCCCTGCGGTGCCAACGGCCAGACGTCGGCCTTCTGGTAGTAGTCGGCCATGCTCAGGCCCCAGTAGCGCGAGGCGTTGGCCGGACCGTCGCCGCGCGCGCCCTTGGGCTCGTAGAGCGCGGCGCCCTTGGGACGCGCGTAGCGGCACGACGCCACCGCGTTGTAGGCCTGTTCGACGGTGGCGATGTGCGGCCAGATCACGCCATAGGCGCCGCGGTCGAGCACCTGCTTGGCGAACGACTGGTTCATCTCGACGCCGTTGGCCGGGATGCGTGCGATTGGCGTCACGCCCGTGGCCACCGAGCCGGTCTCGGCGATGGCCTTGCGATTGAGCATGTACTGAAGCGCATCGCCGAAGGCTGCGACGTCGTACGGGTTGTGCTCCATCTCGAACACCACGCCGTCGTACGGCGCCTCGCTCATGTCGATGGCGGATTGCTTGTCCACCTTGGAGAAGGCGGCAAAGGCCGGCTTGCCGGCTTCGAGGGCGCGGATGACGCTGTTCAGGCGGGTTTCAGACATGTTCCCTACTCTTTCGTTTGCAGGTCGGCCGACTCACTCGGCCGCGTTCCAATACATGAAGCCCATGCCTTCGCCGGTACCCGCAGCGGTGCGCCAACAGGGTACGTAGTCGACGACGGTCATCTCGGCGCCGGTCTCCTGCAACGCCTTCATCACGCTCACGTAGAGCTTGATCTCCGACGTGCCCGACTGGTACGAGCGATCGTCCACCGCGGCCAGTCCTTCGTAGTCATAGGCAGCCAGCATCTGCATGATCTGGTGGTCGAACTCCTCGTCGTTGACGAAGTGCGAAAGGCCGCCAGACGCGATGATCCCGACACGCACGTCGTGCGGCCAGGCCTTCAGCGTCTCGCTGAGGATGCGACCGAATTCAATGCAACGCGCCATCGACGGCTGCGTGGGCGGGTAGAAGCAATTCATGATCACCGGCACGTGCGGCGGCGGGTCGTCGCCCATGATCTGGTGGTACACGAAGCTATAGGCGTGGGGCACCACCGGGTAGTCCGGCAGCGGCTTCATCCACACGTTGTCGGGCCACGCGAACAGGTCGGTCAGGTCGAAGTTCTCGCGCTGGAAGGCGTCGATCAGGTACTTGGCGAGCTGCGGATGGCACGGGTGCGTCACGTGGTGGTCGGGCGCATAGACCGCACGCTGCGGCGGCCCGTTGTGCACCTGCGCACCCGTGTAGATGGCAATCGAGGGCGAGGAGTCGGTGAAGATCTCCTTCTGGTCCTTGCCCAGCACGATCGCGACATCGATGTCGGCGCGCCTGTAGGCCGCGGCCATCTCGTCGAGCGCGACGCGGCAGCGTACCGCGCGCGCCGTGCGTTCCTCGATCGTGAGGTACGGCGCGAACGCCGCACCGCGATGGGCTTCCAGCTCGGGATACGTCCAGGTGCGGTTGCGAAACCAGAGCTCCGGATTGTTCCGGTCCCGCTCGCCGTTGTTCAGCCAGTCCTCCGGCGCCTGGCCCAGCATGCCGCTGTGGGGCACGGCCATTCCGAATACGATTTTTGCCATGGGGCTGTTCAGGTGTCGAAAGGTTATTGGTGCGCCGGCGCCTGCGGCAGCCCTGCGGGTGGGATCGCGGTCGGCGGGACGAAGTCGGTGGCCTTGGGCGACCACTTGGGTCGCAACAGGATCGCGGTGGCCGCGGCGCCGACCAGCAGGAACACGAAGATCACCAGCATCGGCAGGTCGTAGTTGCCACTGATGTGCAGAAGCCATCCCGACAGCGTCGCCGCGACGCCGCCGGCCAGGCTCGTCGCCACCTGCTGCACGCCGGTGACCAGGCCGATAGCCTGCGGCGGGATCAGCGTGAGGCGTGACAGCGCCAGGTTGTTGGCCGTCGCCAGGCCGAGAAAGGACAGCGAGAACACGTTCCAGAACAAGGCCATGCCCAGCGACGGCGCGAACGCGCCCATCAGCACCGAGCAAGCGCCGATGAAGCCGGCGATGACGAAAGCCTTGCGCACGAACACGGGGTCGTGGCCGCGGTCGATGATCAGGTCGGCCACGCGTCCGGCCACCACCGCGACGATCGCGATGCCTGCGAAGCTGAAGAACGTGTAGAGGCCAGACTCCTTCAGCGACAGGCCGCGCTGTTCGACCAGGTACGCCGGCATCCAGGTCGCGCAGTAGAACGTGAAGTAGCCGTAGCAGAAATTGGTGATCATGCCGCCCCAGACGACGGGGCTTGCGAGGATGTTGCCGAGCGTCACACGACCGATCCGGCCCTTGACCACCGTCGCCCGCTTCGCCTTGTTCGGGAAGTCGTTGCGAACCAGCAGCAGCCAGGGCAGCAGCCATACCACGCCGATCGCGCCCGTCGCGACGAACATCACCTTCCACGAGTAGTTGACGATGAACCAGGCACTGATCGGGGCGCCGATGGCGGGGCCGAACTTGTTGCCCATCGCGAACAGGCCGACGGCGAAACCGTTCTGGCCCTCGTCGAAGTTGTTGCGGATCCAGCGGTAGCTTGCCGGGATCACGATGGCCTCGGCCACGCCGATCAGCAGGCGCAGCACGACCAGGCTGGCAAGTGCCGACACCGCGCCCATCGCCGCCGCGGCCAGGCACCACAGCGCGAAGCAGATCGCGTACGGCCACTTGACGCCGTATCGATCGGCCACCCAGCCCATGGGAATCTGGAACAAGCCGTAGGACCAGAAGAACGCGGCGTTGATCCATCCGCGATCCACGCTGTTCAGCGAGAACTCGCGGATCATGGCCTTGTCGGCCAGCGCAGAGGACATGCTCGTGCGGTCGACAAACGAGATCATCACGCCCAGCGCGAGAAGCCCGAGCACGATCCAGCGGCTGGTGGCCGCCTTTGCTTGCGTGTTGCCTGTCTCCATTTTTGTCTCTTTCAGTTGGCCTGCTTCGCTTGCGGTCGCCGACGTTCGTCTGCGTGACTGACCGCAAGCTTGAACGAAATCAGGCCAGTGCGGGATAGAGACGCTGCGCGGTCTTGCCGAAGATCCACGCCTGGTCTTCGGCGCTCAGCGACGCCAGCCCCGCCTGGGCAGTCGCGAGGATCTCCGCCAGCGGGCCGGGCGACGTCGGGAAGTTCGAGCCCCAGGCCATGCGCTGCGCGCCGAAGGCTTCGACCACTCGCGCGAAGAAGGTCTCCGCACTGGCCTTGTCCTTCTTCACGTCGCCAAAGATGCGCGGGGTGAGCTTCATGAAGATGTTCGGGATGTCCGCGATCTTGAACAGGCTGGCGGCGTTCGCGTACGGCGGGCCGTCGAGCACGTCGGGGCGTCCGAGGTGATCCAGGATGATGTTCACGCTCGGGAACTTCTTCGCGAGCATCGCGACCTGCGGCAGGCCGGTCGGGCCGGTCTGGATGCACATCGGCAGGCCCAGCTCGGCGAGCATCTCCCAGGCCTTGAACGACTTCGGGTTGTCGAGCTCGCTCGGGTCGAAGTCCTTGGTCGAGCCCCCGGTGAAGATGCGCAGGCCGGCCAGGCCCTTGTCGGCCCAGCCCTTGATCGTCGCGGCGACGTCGTCGGCCAGCATGTCGACCGAGCCGACCGCGACGAGGCGATCCGGGTACTGGTTGCAGCCGTCGACCACGTAGGAGTTGTCGAAGCCGTAGGTCGTGGACGAGTGCACTACCGCGGCCTTGGCGACGCCGGCGGATTCCATCGCTGCGATCAGCGATTCGACGGTGCTCGGCCGCTCCTGCGACCAGTCCGAGCGCTTGCCGAACAGCGGCGCAGGCGGATAGCGCGTCTCGTCGTCCGAGATGATGTGCGGGTGGATGTCGATGAAGTTCATGCTCACAGCCCCTTGGCCTTGAGTTGTGTGTCCAGGCGCGGGTACACACGGCGCGCGTTGCCCTCGAAGATCGCGAAGCGATCGGTGTCGCTGAGTGCCTCGCAGGCGTCCAGATAGCGCTTGGTGTCGTCGAAGTACTGGCCGTTCTTCGGGTCCTTGCCACGCACGGCGCCCACCATCTCCGACCCGAACAGCACGTTGGAGACCGGCACGACCTTGGTCAGCAGCTCGACGCCCGGCTGGTGATACACGCAGGTGTCGAAGAAGATGTTGTCCAGCAGGCCCTCCAAGGGGCGGCTCATCATCTCCAGCGACATGCCGCGGTAGCGGCCCCAGTGGTAGGGCACGGCGCCGCCGCCGTGCGGGATCACGAATCTGAGCGTCGGGAAGTCCTTGAACAGGTCGCCTTGCAGCAACTGCATGAAGACCGACGTGTCGGCATTGAGGTAGTGCGCGCCGGTGCCGTGGAAGCACGGGTTGCACGAAGCCGCCACGTGGATCATCGCCGGCACGTCGAGTTCGCACAGGGCCTCGTAGATCGGGTACCACTCGTGGTCCGTCATCGGCGTGCCGGTCCAGTACCCACCGGTCGGATCCGGGTTCAGGTTGACACCGACGAAGCCCATCTCGGTGACGATGCGACGCAGCTCGGGCACCGAGTTCTTTGGCTGCGCCAGCGGCGATTGCGGCAACTGCCCGACCGGAACGAAGTTGTCGGGAAACAGATCGCAGACGCGTCGAACGAGGTTGTTCGAGACCTCGGCCCACTCGAGACTCGTGCGCTCGTTGCCGAGGTGATGCGACATCAGGCCGGCGATCGGCGAGAACAGCGTCAGGTCGCTGCCGCGCTCCTGCTGCAACTTGAGCTGGCCGTTGACTATGGCTTCGCGGATCTGGTCGTCGGTGACATGCGCGCCTGAAAGGGGTGGCGCATTGCCGATGTCGTCGGCAGCCAGCACCTGCTTGGCGCGCCAGTCGCGGAACGAGGCGGGAACGGTCGTGAAGTGACCGTGGCAATCGATGATCATGATGTCTCTCAGGCGTTCGGGTCGACGAACAGTTCGCTCATCGACATGCGGCGCGGCGTCAGGCCCTGCCTGAACGCGGTGGCTTCCAGCGCCTCGATCGTCTTGCGGTTCTCCTCGATGCCGTACGGCAGCGGATCCGGGCCGACGATCTTGCGCAATGCGCGGTACTTCTTGTCGCCAGCACTGTCAGCCTCACCGGATTCGAGCCTGGCCAGCCACGCCGCCTTCGCCTTGGCGAACGCGTCGTAGATCGATTTCGCGACCCAGGGGCTTTCGGCGAGCACGGAATCCTTGACGACGATCGTGCCGTGCATCGGATAGACGCCTGTGCGCGCGTAGTACTCGGCCTCGAGCTCGGCGGCGTTGGGCAGCAGGTCGGGGTAGTCGGCCTCGACCTCCTTCCAGCCGCTCGTCGGATTGCCCGTCCGACCGATGCCGGCAGCGGCGGCGAAGCCGGCCGCCAGCTCGCCGCTGGCCATCATCTCGGCCAGGGAGGTGCCGGCGGGCGCATGGATCACGTTGGACGGCAGCTTCAGCTGCGTCACGTGTTCCTCGTCGTCGACGACCCAGGTGACCCTGGATGAATCGAGACCGAACTCGTCGATCAGCACCTGGCGCGTCCACACACCCGTGGTCACCGAGTAGGCGCGCACGCCGACCTTCTTGCCTTCGAGATCCTTGGGCGTTTTGATGTCGGCATCCGGGCGCACCAGCAGGCCGCCGTGGTGAAAGCGGCGCACGACGAAGATCGGCAGCGCGACGAACGGCGCGCCATGGGCGCGCGCGATGATGTAGGTGGTCGGCGCCAGTTCGCAGACGTCGAATTCGACATCGCGCACCATGCGACGGAACGCGCCGATCTGCGGCTTGACCGTGATGAACTCGGCATCGACGCCTTCGATGGGAATCGAGCCGTCGCGAATGGCAGAGGTATGCGGATGCTCCGCGATCGCGATCTTGAGGTGGATTTTTCCGGCCATTGTCAGTCTCCTGTTTTCTCCTGCCTTGCTCGACGAGTACGTCGTTCACGGCGAATGCCAGAAAGAAGAATATGGGAAGCGTGGCTGCGCAGCTCTACACAAAACGGAGATTCGCTGGCACTTTTGTCGCACCGCAAGGAGGACCATTCACCTTGCCGCCGATCGCCTCTCAAGAAACAAAACAGTGTCGGCAGGTCGCCGACGCATCGGCCTCGTCATCCTGCGCGAAGTCGCAGGATCCCCCCCCGGGCGAAACGCTTCCAACTCGTGGATCCTGCGACTTCGCGCAGGATGACAGGCTGGCACTGCGCGTTTCTTCGCGAACACCGGGCACATTCATGGGCTTGGGATGCTCAGAAGTCGTACGCGCCGCCGAGGTTGAAGCTCTTGGTGCCGGTGCCCGCCTCGGTGGCGTTGCCGGACAGGAAGGTGGCGCCGTTCTCGTCCTTGATGCGGCCGTAGGCCGTGTAGATCGAGACGCGCTTCGACAGGTAGTAGAGGTAGCCGATGGCCATCTGGCTGGCATCCTTGTCGCCGTGCTGGGCCAGCGGGGTTCGATCGTCGTGATGGACGTAGGACGCCTGGATCTTGCCGCCGCCCACGGGAATGCTGATGCCCGCCATCAGGTCGAGCACATCCAGTTTGAGCGCGGCGCCAGTCGGGCTGCCGGTCGATCGCTGCGCCAGCGTATGAAGCTTGAAGACTCCGAAGTCGTAGGTGCCACTCAACTGGACGTTGCGACGGGCGAGCCCGATGCCATTGGGGTTGTTGACCTGGTAGAGCACCAGGTCGGCATAGGCCGGACCCGAGCCGTAGGTCAGCGATCCGCCGAGCTCGCGGCTGCCGCGCCAGTTGCCCGTCGTCTCTCCGAGGGCCATGTCGACCTGCGCCGAGAAGCCGGCGAAGTCGGGCGTCGAATAGCGGATCGAGTTGTTCAGGCGGAAGCCCGACGAATCGATGATGTTGTTCATCTGGCCCGCAGTGCCGAGGAACGGATCGATCTTGAGCATGTTCAGGTACGCCTCGGAGAACTGGCGGCCCGCGTCCAGTGCACCGAAGGCGCCGCTCAGTTCGCCGCGCGCCTGGCGGCCCATGAAGTTGTTGCTGCCCGAACAGAAGTTCGGCGCGCCGGCGGCGCTGTCGGAGCAATAGCCGGTTTCGAGCTGGAACGAGGCCCTGTAGCCGTCGCCGAGATCTTCCATGCCCTTGAAGCCCAGCAGCGAGCCCTTGGCCACTCCGGAGGATATTCGCACCGACTTGCCGGCGGCGTTGCCGCTGTCCATGACGAGGCCCGTGTCGATGCGGCCGTAGAGCGTGACACTCGACTGGGCGAAGACTGTGCCGCTCAATGCGAGCAGCGCGGCGGAGGCGATTCGTGGCTTCTTCATGGCAAGGAATTCCAGGTTCTGGTTTTGAATACGGCCAACCTCACCTCGCTCGCGGGATATCGGGCGTTGTGGGAGGATCCGCGGGGACGCCGGCGCGTGGTGACGCCGTGGGGCGAAGACTCGCGGCGTCAGCGACGCAACGGTCGCCGGCAGGAACGTGTCCGGCACAGGCGACCGGCGAAGGCTTCGCGCGCGGAGAGCGCTGTCGTCAGGGTTGCGCGAGCGGCGGACGGCGCCGGAGGCGCTGCGTCATCGCGATGGCTGAGAGGGCCAGAATCGGTTCTTTGTTCACGGGAGTCTCCATGCAGGTCGCGGCTTGCTTGATGCCGTCTGAGAGCATCGATTCAATCGCCGTGTCCGCTGCATGCCCATACATAAAAGAGCGATTCACTTGCACTTTTCGAGTACCGGGTGAGGTCAGCCGCCGTTTCCGGGTATCGGCTGCCACATCCCTCTGCAGTTGCCTGCACCTGAATCGGTGCCCCGCAAGAGCGGGGCCGATCCACGATGGTTCGGTCCGGGTCGATGCGCTGGCCTCGATGGCATCGGGCTTCGAATCTCCATGATCACCTCCGCATCTCGACACGCCATTCCGCGGATGCGCGAGCGATCGGTGCACGGCTCCGAAATTGGGAGGAATGTCCAAGCCAGACGGGACGCGTCGGCCTGCAGGAGTGCGGCGCGGTTTGCCACATCGGTGGAGCCTTACACTCTCGTGCCCCAGTGGAATTCCGCTGGACGAGAGCGTCGATGGCCGGTTGCCTGGCCGACGACGGTACCGGGCGTCGCAAGGCACCTCGCTGGTTGTGGCCCGGTGGCGGCTTGGTCCCGGCACGGGTCGGGACTTCGCCGACATTTGAATGCTGGACATGGCACGTTCCCTTCGCCTCCCTCCGGTCCATGCGTTGATCGCCTTCGAATGCGCGGCGCGCCTTGGCGGCTTTGCGCCGGCAGCCCAGGAACTGTGCATCACCGCCAGCGCCGTGAGCCACCGAATCCGCTTGCTGGAAAGCCATGTGGGCGAACAACTGTTCGAGCGATCGGCCGTCGGCGTGCGGCTCAGCGACGCGGGGCAGCGATATCTCGGACGCGTCAAGGAAGCTTTGGAGAAGTTGGCACTGCTTTCGCAGGAGGAAGCACCAGCGTCATTGCGGGTTCGCGTGGGATCGCCTCCGACCTTCGCGCGAAACCTGCTGATCCCGCGACTGCCGGAGTTCTATCGGGCGTGGCCCGACATCAGCGTGGACGTCTCGATCGCCGCACCCACGCAGGTTCGGCCTGACCGGCACGACGTCGACGTCCGATTCGGCGACGGCAGGTTCGACGAGCGTCCGGCCTCCAAGCTTTTCGACGATACGGTGGTGGTGCTCGCGGCCCCCGAACTGATGTCCGCGCACCAACTGCTGACGCCGGCCGATCTCGGCAGGATCGCGCTGCTGAGAAGCCCTCTGGTGCCATGGCGGCCATGGTTCGGCGCCGCTGGGCTGGACTGGTCCGAGCCGCATCGCGGGCCTGCGTTCACGGACCTGGGCATCCTGCTCGAGGCCGCGGCCAGCGGACTCGGCGTCGCGATCAGTCCGCAGCGGATCGCGGAGCGCTGGATCAGCGCGGGCCAGTTGACCCGTCTCTTCGAGGTAGCCGTTCCTGCCGCGAGCACCTACTACACGCTCATCGACAGCGAGCAGGGACAGCGTCCCGAAGTCGAGGCCTTTGTCGGCTGGCTCCACGAAGCGCTCGCCTGACGCGCGCCGCTGGAGGCCTGAGAGCCCCTCATGAAAGTTTCTTGGGGCAGGCCCTCAACAACATCCGTTTGCGCGTGACCGCCTCTGTGCCTGACCATCCTGGCCGTTTCCCGACGACCAACGAAAGACTGGAGGCAAGCATGGTTTGGCAACAGGTGTACGACCCGACGGGCATCGTGGCACTCTCCACGCTGCTCGCCGCGGTGCCCGCGGTGATGCTGGTGGCGCTCGGCTTTCTTCGCATCAAGGCGCATCTGGCCGCCGGCATGGGCCTTGTCTCCGGCGTCGCGATGACGGCCACCCGCTGGGTCAACTACCAGGGCACCATCCTGCGTTTCGCCTTCCTTCGTTCGATCGCGCTCGCGTGCCTGGTGGTGGGTGTTGGTGACGCTGCACGCCCATGTCTGGCCATTCACGCTGATGGTCGTGAAATGAATGCCGCCGCGATGACCGCGATCCTGGAGATCGCGCCAGGGGCCGCCAAGGAGGTCGCATGCGCTTGAGCCAATGTCACAACTTCCACGACTTCCGCATGCTGGCACGCAAGCGCTTGCCGGGGCCGATCTTCGACTACATCGACGGCGCGGCCGATGACGAGCGCACGCACCGCCGCAATGCCGCGAGCTTCGACGACTGCGACCTCGTGCCCAACGTGCTGCGCGGCGGCAGCGACATTGATCTCTCCGTCACCGTGATGGGACAGCGCCTCGAGGTCCCGTTCTACTGTTCTCCGACGGCGTTGCAGCGCCTGTTCCATCATCGCGGCGAGCGTGCCGTCGGGGCGGCCGCCGCGAAGGCCGGAACGATGTTCGGCGTGTCGTCGCTGGGAACGGTCAGCCTCGAGGAAGTGCGTGCGATCAGCGACACGCCGCAGGTCTACCAGTTCTACTTCCACAAGGACCGCGGACTGAATCGCGCCATGCTGGAGCGCGCGAGGGCGGCCGGTGTCCAGGTCATGATGCTGACGGTCGACAGCATCGTGGGTGGCAATCGCGAGCGCGACCTGCGCACGGGGTTTTCGATACCGCTACGTCTCACGCTGGGCGGGATGCTGCAGTTCCTGCTCAAGCCGATGTGGGCGTTGAACTATTTCACGCACGACCCTTTTGCATTGCCGCAGCTCGATGCACACATCGACATGAGCGCCGGCGCCACCTCGATCGGTGGCTATTTCACGCAGATGCTGGACCCGTCGATGCGGTGGGACGACGTCGCGGAGATGGTGCAGCTGTGGGGCGGCCCGTTCTGCCTCAAGGGCGTCATGTCGGCGGCGGACGCGCGACGTGCTGCGGAGATCGGTTGCGCCGGTGTCGTGCTGTCGAACCATGGCGGCCGCCAGCTCGATGGCAGCCGGTCGGCCTTCGATCAACTGGCCGAAGTCGTCGATGCCGCAGGCGACCGCCTCGACGTGATGATGGATGGCGGCGTGCAGCGAGGCACCCACGTCCTCAAGGCGTTGTCCATGGGCGCCAAGGCGGTGGGACTGGGGCGCTACTACCTGTTTCCGCTGGCAGCAGCCGGACAGGCCGGCGTCGAGCGCGCGCTCACGCTCATGACCGAAGAGGTCGTGCGCGCGATGAGGCTCATGGGCTGCACGTCCTTCGACCAGCTCTCGCGAGCAAACCTGAGATTCAGATGATCGGATCGCCGCTCTCGTCGGCTCGATTCGCGGGTGCGTCTGTTGCACGTCGGTAGTAACACTGATTGAGCCGTTGAGTTGGGCGCTCTTAAATGACGTCTTGATTGCTGTTTCCTCCGAGGAGACAGCGTGCGGCAGCAGCGCCGCTTCCATTGGAAGGCTATGAAGCCCTCGTCTTGCGCATCGCGCGAGCCGAGGGCTTTTTTGTTTTTGGAGTTCGATTTGACGAATCACCGCAACAGGCCCTTCGTGGCCGTCTGCTTGCCTCGTCCGCCGCTGCGGACCGACGCGCCGCCCTGATCGCGCGGCCCCTGCATGAGGCGGTCGCCAGCCGCCGATCCCTGCTGTTCCGATGTCGTTCGCTTTCGGCTTTCCGTTGCGCGAATGGATTGCTTCGCCCTGACGAATGCACAGCGGATCGCGCAGGCCGGATCGGCCGAGAGATGCCCGAACCGATTCCAGCCACGCACGAAGTGACACCACCAGGAGCGCCCATGCGCCGCCGTCCACCTGCCAATCGCGATCCGCCTGCGGCTTCGCACGCCTGATCCACATCGCGTTCCGTCGTCAGCCCGGCTTTCGTGTCGGGCGAGGCACGCTCGCGCCAATTTTTCACGAAACACACGCATCCAACAGAGGAATTCCCATGAAGCGCATCACCAGCATCTCTTTCGCCCTCGCCTGCGCGGCCATTGCCGGCAACGGCTTTGCCGCCGACGGTCCGACGGTCACGGTCTCGGGCGACATCAAGTTCGCCGCCACTTACGGCAATGGCGGCGAGTCGCCTGTCGATGGAGAGGCCGCCGACCACTACAAGGTCAACGACGAGTCCTCCTACTTCAGCCTTGCCGCGCATCAGGACTTGCCAGACGCCATGTATGCCGGCGTGCAGCTGGACAGCTTCTTCGGCATCGACACGGGCAACGACGGCGGCAGCGGCAACTTCTTCAGCCGCCGCGCAGTCTTCAAGCTCGGCGGCACCTTCGGCGAGTTCTATGTCGGCCGTTCGCTGACGCCCGCTTCGCTGATGGTCTTGTTCACCGACCCCTGGTACTGGGACGGCAGCGTCGCCCAGACCGGCTGGAAGGTGCAGCTGGCCAACTACACGAGCACGCAATATCTGCGCACCAACAACACGATCGGCTGGGTCTCGCCCAAGACCGCGGGCTTCACACTGAGCCTGGCCGGCGCCGCGGGCGAGAAGACGCAGAGCAGCGATGTCGGCGGCAGCCTCACCTACGACAACGGGCCGCTGTCGCTGGGCCTGGCGTACGACGAGAGCCACAGCTTCACCAACGATCCGACGCGCAACCACGTGGTCATCGCGACGGCCACCTACGATCTGGGCGCCATCAAGCCGATGGCCTCTTACACGGCGTCGAAGGTCGATGGCCTGAGCTACGACTCGTTCTCGCTGGCCGCGACGGCGCCGGCGGGCGAGAAGGGCCTGTTCAAGGCCCAGTTCTCGCGCCTGAACGACGCCGACACCGTCACGGCCGGCCACCAGGGCTACAACAAGTTCGCGCTCGGCTACCAGTACAACCTGGTCAAGAACCTGGCGTTCTTCGGCAATGTCTCGAGCGCCAAGGAGCAGACCCTGAGCGCGACGAACACGCTGGAGATCGGCGCCGAATACGGCTTCTGAGTGCAAGCTGGCCGTCCGAGGTGGAATGGATTTCGTGGGGCGTGCCGACGCCGTGCGAGCCAGGGCGGACGGCCTTTCGGCCGGTCTCCTCGTTGGTGGAGTCCGGCCTTTTCTTGATCTTGCGGATGCAACGGGCCGCGCAACAGGTTCGTGAAATCGTCGTTGTTCGGATGATCGATGCGGCCCTCGCGCATTGACAAGCCGACGATGCCTCACTTACTCTGAGTTCATCGCACAGCCACATCCGGCGCGCGATCCCCGGCAACACTGCCGGTTACCGAACGGCTTTGAAAGCCCCTGAATTGCGCACTGCGCAGTCAGGGGCTTTTTTGTTTTCGTCTTCGACTCCTGGAGGGTACGAACATGGGCAGGGCAACGCGTTGGGCGTGGGCTGGCGCGGCGACGGCCGCAGTGATGGCGGCTGTGGTCGTCGTGGCAATGAAAGGCCCGTTGGCGGAATTGCCGGGGCTGGGGCGAACGGCTGCCGCGGTCGCCAGCGCGCCCGCGCGGCCCGTGGTGATCGGCGTGGCGGTCGGGTTGACCGGTGCGAACAGCATCGTCGCCCCCACGGTCGTCCAGTCCTCGCAACTGGCCGTCGACGAGATCAACCGCGCCGGCGGCATTCTCGGCCGACGCGTGGATCTCGTCGTCGCCGACGACGGCTCGGGGCCGGCCGGCGTGCCGAACGCCGCGCAGCAACTGCTCGCGCAGCGACATGCCGACGTCGTGATCGCGATGGAGACCAGTGCTGCGCGAACGGCGATGCTGCCGCTCGTCGAACACGCTCGCGTGCCCTACATCTACACCTCGTTCTACGAAGGCCACGCGTGCAGCCCCTGGATGTACGCCAATGGCTGGGTCCCGGAGCAGCAGGTCGTGCCCGTCCTGCACTACCTGATGCAGGACAAGGCGGCGCGCAGCATCTTCCTGGTCGGCAGCGACTACGCCTTCGGCCGCGGGATGCTGGACTTCACTCGCAAGTACATCGAATCGCATGGCGGGCACGTCGCCGGCGAGGAATACCTGCCGGTCGCCGACGCCGACTGGAGTTCGGTCGTCGCGCGCGTCCGCGCCGCCAGGCCCGATGCGCTCGTCAGCGCGACGGCGGGCGGAACGCCCAACCTGACGCTCCTGCGCCAACTCGACGCCGCGGGCGTCCGATTGCCCTACGGCAACCTTGCCGTCGACGAGAGCACGGCGCGCGTGATGGGCGACAAGGCGACCGGCATGCTGATGTCGGCGTCGTATCTCACGAGCATCGAGTCGCGCGAGAACCACGACTTCCTGACGGGCATGCTGATCCGCTTCGGGGCATCGCTGCAGGCACCCAACGAACTCTCCGTCCCGCAGTACGAGGCCATCCATCTGTACGCCGCGGCCGCGGAGCGCGCCGGCACGACGGATGCGCTTCCCGTGCTTTCCGCGCTCGGGTCCGTGACCTTCGATGGCCCGCGCGGCCTTGTGCAGATGAGCGCGAGCCATCACACGGCGCTGGCGATGCGCCTCGGACGCGTCCAGGCGGATGGCTCTGTGCGCATCCTCCAGACCTTCGGCAACACCGATCCTGGCGCGCAGTGTCCGGGCCTCTGACGACTTTCTCACCCGACAGGAGAACAACATGGCTTGGAAGGACAGGTTCTCGAGCATCGGCGCACGCCTGGTGCTCGGATTCGGCGGCCTGCTGGCGCTGATGTGCATCATTGCGGCGACCAGCGGCTGGTCCTTGCTCGCCACCGGCGAGCAGGTGCGCCAGATCGTCGAGATCAACGATCGACGCGTTTCGCAGGCGCGTGACCAGCTCGATGCGATCGACGCCATGACGGCAGCCGTTCGATCGATCGCGCTCTTCACCGACATCGACGCGCTGAAGGCCGAGAACGCGAAGCTCGAGTCCGCACGGCGGCGCTACGACGAGGCCTCCGCTGCGCTCGAGACCTCGCTGGCCGGGGTGCCTGCCGACGCGCGCGCGCTGGCGGCCGACATCGCGCGCATGGGCCACGAAGGCGAGGCGATGGTGAGCGTGATCGCGAAGCAGGGGCTGGCCGGCGCCAACATCGACGTGACGGCTGCGCTCACCCAGACGTTGCCGCCGGTCGAGACGGCATGGCGCTCGAAGGTCGGCGAGCTCATCGAACTCCTGTCCCGCCGCAACCTCGAGATGTCGACCTCCGCGACCTCACGCACGCACGACGCCGCGCTGGCCTGCGGTGTCCTGGCCGCGGTGTCCACCCTGGCGGGCACGGTGTTCGCCTGGTTGACCGTGAGCGGCATTCGACGGCCGCTGGATGACGCGGTGCGCGTGGCCGAGCGGATCGCCGCCGGCTCGCTGGACAGCCCGGTGCATCCCGCCGGGGCCAGCGAGATCAGGCGCTTGCTCGGCGCGCTCGGCGAGATGCAATCGCGCTTGCGGGACCTGGTCTGGGCCATCCTGGATGCCGCGAGCAACCTGCAGATCGCCAGTGCAGAGGTGGCGGCCGGCAACGCCGATCTCAGTCGCCGCACCGAACATGCTGCGGCGCGCCTGCAGGGCGCCTCCAGCGCGGCGGAACGATTGTCGAGCGACGTGCGGCACGGCGTCGACGCGTCGTCCAAGGCCAGCGAACTCGCGCGCGAAGCCGCCGAGATCGCCGCGACGGGTGGACAGGTCGTGGACAAGGTCGTCTCGACGATGAGCCGGATCAGCGCGTCATCCAAGCGCATGGCCGACATCATCGGCGTCATCGACGCCATTGCGTTCCAGACCAACGTGCTGGCGCTCAACGCGGCCGTCGAGGCCGCGCGCGCGGGTGATCTCGGGCGCGGCTTCGCCGTCGTCGCGAGCGAGGTGCGCTCGCTCGCGGGGCGAAGCGCTTCGGCGGCGCGCGAGATCGGCGAACTGATCGAGAGCAGCCTGGGCAACGTCGACGAGGGAGCGACGCTGGTGCGCGAGGCCGGAGGCGCGATGGGCCGCATCGTCGTCGGCGCCCGGCATGTCTCGGAGCTGATCGGCGAGGTCAGCGAGACCGCGCGTCAGCAGAGCGCGCGCGTCGACGAGATCAGCCTCGCCACCATCGAGATCGACAAGGCGACGCAACAGAACGCCGCGCTGGTCGAGCAGAGCGCGGCCGCGGCCGACAGCCTGCGCGAGCAGGCGGATCGATTGGCCCACCTGGTGACGGCGTTCGAACTGGGTGGCCGCACCGCGGCGGACAACGACGTTGGCGCGGGGCTCGAGTGCCGCCCGGCGATCGCGCTTTGACGCGTATCCGTGCAATCCCGACATTGACACGGCCGGCCTCAATGCGTAACCTTCATCTGTCTCTTCGATCTTCCGGATCGTCTGAGTCCTCGGCAAAATTGCCGACCACATTGAAGGCTATGAAGCCCCTGATTTGCGCTAGCGCGCGGTCAGGGGCTTTTTGTTTTTGCATTCCGAATTCGACATGCGCTCCCTAGGAAAATCCGATCCCTGCGGCCCCTCTTCCGAAATCGTCGTTGCCTGCGTGCAGACGGCGCCCGAGATCGGTCGGAAGCAGGACAACGTCGCGCGCGGCCTGCTCGCCATCGAGCAGGCCGCGGCGCAGGGCGCGCAAGTCGTCGTCCTGCCCGAACTGTGCAACACCGGCTATGTCTTCGAGAGCCGCGACGAGGCGTTCGCGCTCGCCGAAAACGTCCGCGATGGCGAAAGCGTTCAGCAATGGGCGGAGGCGGCGCGTCGCCTGGGCCTGGTCATCGTCGCGGGTTTCGCGGAGCGCGCCGGGCAGAGCCTGTACAACTCGGCCGCAGTGCTGGGCCCCGAGGGCTACATCGGGCGCTACCGGAAGCTCCATCTGTGGAACCGGGAGCATCTCGTCTTCGAGCCGGGCGACATCGGCCTGGCGACCTTCCAGACGCCGCTCGGCCTGATCGCGCCGGTGATCTGCTACGACGGCTGGTTCCCGGAGGTCTACAGGCAACTCGCGCTCCGAGGCGTCGACCTGGTCTGCATGCCCACCAACTGGGTGCCCATGGCGGGCCAATCCGAGGACGAGCGTGCGATGGCCAACACGCTGGCGATCGCCAACGCGCACGTGAGCGCGCTCAACATCGCCTGCGCCGATCGCATCGGCACCGAGCGGGGCCAGCGCTTCATCGGCCGCAGCCTCATCGTGGCGGCCGGCGGCCAGGTGCTTGCGGGGCCCGCGAGCGCCGACCGCGAGGAAATCCTGGTGACGCGCATCGACCTCGACAGTTCGAGGCGTGCGAGTCACTTCAACGACTTCAACGATGCGCTGCGCGATCGCCGCATCGACGTCTACGGCCCGATGCATGGTGACGGCTGGCCGCCGCATCGGTCTTGAACGATTCTGCCAGTCCACAAAGAGGAACGATCATGAACAACTTCCGTCCTGCCCTGCAAACCGGCGCCATCGCCGCGCTTGCCGTCCTTGCGCTGGGGGCGCGCGCCGAGGAACCGATCAAGATCGGCGTTGCCGTCGGGCTGTCCGGGGCGAACAGCGTCGTCGCGCCGGCGGTGGTGCAGTCGTCGCAACTCGCGGTCGACGAGATCAATGCGGCCGGAGGCATCCTGGGCCGCCAGGTACAACTGGAGATCGTCGACGACGCCTCGGGTGCGGTGGGCGCCCAGAAGGCCTACGATACGCTGGTGTTCCAGAAGAAGGTCGACGCGGTCATCTCGATGGAGACGAGCGCGGCGCGCAACGCGGCCCTGCCGGCGATCTCGCGCGGCAAGGTGCCGTTCATCTACACGTCGTTCTACGAGGGCCACTCGTGCAATCCGTGGATGTACGTCAATGCCTGGGTGCCGGAACAACAGGTCGCGCCGGTCGTCAACTACTTCTGGTCGACGCTGAAGGCGCGCAACTACTTCCTCGTGGGCAATGACTACTCGTTCGGACGCGGCATGCTCGAATTCACGCGCAAGTACATCGAGAAGAACGGCGGCAAGGTGGTCGGCGAGGAGTACCTCCCGATCGACGGGTCCGACTGGACGCCGGTCCTCAGCAAGATCCGCGAGGCGCATCCCGATGCGCTGATCAGCGCCACCGCGGGCGGCGCCCCGAACGTGGCGCTGGCCAAGCAGTTGCAAGGCTCCGGATTGACCGTGCCCTATGGCAACCTGGCGATCGACGAGGGCACCGCCCACAGCATGGGCGAGGCGGCCAAGGGCATGTACATGTCCGCGTCCTACCTCACCAACATCGACACGGCGGGCAACCACCACTTCATCGGGGCGCTCACGAGCAAGTTCGGCGGCGACCTGAAGACGCCCAACGAACTGTCCGAGCCGCAGTACGAGGCGTTCTATCTCTACAAGGCAGCGGTCGAGAAGGCGAAGTCGACCGACCATGCCGCGGTCGTGAAGGCGCTCGCGGAGGTCGGGTTCGACGGCCCGCGCGGAGAGGTGCGGATGAACCGCAGCCGCCATGCGCCGCTGGCGATGCGCCTGGGCCAGGTGCAGGCGGATGGAACCATCCACATCCTGCAGACCTTCAAGAGCGTCGACCCGGGCGAGCAGTGCCCGAACCTCAAGTAAGAAAGAAGCCCGGCGACGTCCGCGGCAGCGTGCCGCGCATCGCCGGAATTCGGGAAAAAACATGGCTCTCCTCCTTGACGTCCTCACGACCGCCGCGGTGCTGTTCATCGTGACCGCGGGTTTGATGGTGATCTTCGGCGTGATGAAGATCGTCAATTTCGCGCATGGCGCGCTGCTGACTCTGGGCGGCTATTCAAGCCTGGTCGTCACCCGCCTCGATCTGCCTCCCTGGGTCGGGATACCGCTCGCGATCCTCGTCGGAACGGCCGCCGGTGCGCTCGTGGAAGTCCTGGTCATCCGGCCGCTGTACAAGAGACCGCTCGACGCGATCCTCGCGACCTGGGGACTGGGCATCGTCATCGGCCAGCTCATCGTGGCGCTCTTCGGCCGCGAAGTGCAGTTCGTGAAGGCGCCGCTCGGCGGGGCCGTGGCCATCCTCGGCACCACGTACTCGGCCTACCGCCTCGTGCTCGTGCCCATCGCGCTGCTGTTGTGCGGGTTGCTGGTGGCGCTGCTCGCGGGCACGCGCTTCGGACTGCGCACGCGCGCCGTCATCATGAACGAGGAACTCGCCGAGAGCCTGGGCATCCATGCGGGACGAGTGCGCTTCGTGACCTTCGCGCTGGGCGCCGCACTCGGCACGCTCGCGGGCACCCTGATCACGCCACTGTCCAGCGTCGACCCCGGCATGGGTCTGACCTGGCTGGTGGGCGCCTTCATGCTGGTCATGGTGTCCGGCCACTCGATGGCCAGCCTCATGCTGACCTGCCTCGTCTTCGGTGCGTGCCAGGTGCTCGTGAGTGCCTACGCGAGCCCCGTCCTCGGCGGCATGGCCATCGCGCTTCTCGCGGCGATCACGCTGCGCATCCGTCCCGCGGGGTTCGCTCGTGGGTAAGGCCGTCATGCAACTTCCATCTTCGACTTCCCCCGTGCGCGTGGCACGGCCGCTGACATTCTTCCTGGTCGTGGGGCTGGCGTTGTTCGCCGCGGGGCCGTGGCTGTTCGACGAGTACCTGCTCAACGTCCTGGTGAAGGCGTTCTTCTTCGCCATCGCTGCCGTGACCGTGGACGTCCTGTGGGGATACATGGGCTACCTCACGTTCGGGCAGTCCGCCTTCTTCGGGCTGGGCGCCTATGCGGGTGCGCTGGTCTTCGCGCACCACGGCCTGTCCTGGGCGACGGCGGCGGCGGGCCTGGGGCTGGCGATCGTCGTGCCGGCCGCGGTCGCCGTGGTGCTGGGATGGCTCTCGTTCTATCGCGGCGCCTCGCAGTTCTTCGCAACGGTCATGTCGCTGGTGCTGCCCATCGTCACGAGCCAGTTGCTGCTGTCGGGTGGGGAGTGGACGGGATCGAGTTCCGGCCTCACCGGATACGAGACGCCGGACTTGCCGATCGGCGCCTGGTATGCGATCGCCGGCCTCGCGTTGGCAGCCGCGGGCGCGCTCGGGTGGCTTGTCGTGCGCAGCGACGGCGGGCGCGTGCTCGTCGCCATCCGCGACAACGAACTGCGCTGTGCCTACCTCGGACTGCGCGTCCACGCGATCAAGATTGCGCTGCTCGTCGCCACGGCAATCGTCGCCGGAATCGCGGGCTTTGGCTATGGGTCGTTCAGCGGCGTCGTCGCGCCGGAACTCACGGGCTTCGTGTTCGGCACCGAGCTGATCATCTGGGTGGCGCTGGGCGGGCGCGCCACGTTGTGGGGGCCGCTCATCGGGGCGGTGCTGATCAACGTCGCGACGTCCTACCTCAGCAGCAGCCTCCCGTTCGTCTGGCCGCTGATCGTCGGGATCGTGTTCGTGATCGTGATCGTTCTGTTGCCGCAAGGCGTCGTGCCGTTGGCGCTGCGCCTGGTGGAACGCGGCCGGCCCTCTCCGGGCCACGCGCCCGCGCTGCGCGAGGCGGTCGCGGCGCCCGAGACACCGCGGTCGGGCCCCGCCTTCGAGATGGTGGAGGTCGCCAAGCGCTTCGGATCGCTTGAGGTACTGCAGGGCATCACGCTGCGTGCCGACGCGGGCGACCTGGTCGGCCTGATCGGGCCCAACGGCGCCGGCAAGACGACGCTGATGCGTTGCATGAGCGACGGCATCGAGCGCAGTGCCGGCATCGTGAAGCTCTCCGGCCGCGACATCCGCCGTGCGGCTCCCGACGAATGCGTCCGGCTGGGCTTGGGACGCAAGTTCCAGAACGCCAACATCTTCGAATCGCTGACGGTCGCGGAGTGCCTGCGCATGGCGCGCACGACCTCGGGCCGGCCACGCCTGCTCGGCCGCGCGCCCACGCTCGAGCTTCCGAGCTACGCGCTGGAAGTGCTGCGCGTGACCGGCCTGGAGGACAAGCTGGCGGTGGCCGCACGCGACCTGTCGCACGGCGAGCAGCAGGCCCTCGAGCTGGCGATGGTGCTGGCGCTGGAGCCGCGCATCGTGCTGCTCGACGAGCCGACCGCCGGCCTCACCAAGGTCGAGCGACGCCAGATCGGCGAGATCCTTTCCTCGCTGGCTTTGCGTCACGGACGCTGCTGCCTGCTGGTCGAGCACGACCTCGATTTCGTCGAGGAGATCGCCACCCGCATCGTGGTGATGCACCAGGGGCGCATCGTGATGGAAGGGCCGTTCCGCGAGGTGGTGGAGTCCGAGCTCGTCAAGACGATCTATGCCGGATCCGCGGCACCGGTCAAGGAGGTGGCGTGATGGCACACGCGTTGCATGTCGATCGCGTCAGCAGCGGCTACAAGGCCTCGCTGGTGCTGCGGGAAACGAGCCTGCGCGTCCTCCAGGGCGAGGCAGTGGCCTTGCTCGGCAAGAATGGCATGGGCAAGAGCACGTTGATGAAGACCGTCATGGGCTACCTGCCCAAGCAGTCCGGCACCGTGCACATCGGCGACCACGATGTCACGCGCTCCGCGCCGCACCAGATCTCGATGCTGGGCGTCGCCTATGCCGCCCAGGAACGGGCGCTGTTCAACGAGCTCAGCGTGCGCGACAACCTGCGGCTCGGACTGCATCGAGAGACACTGTTCGAAGAGCGCTTCACCGAGATCGAGACCGTGTTTCCCGTGTTCAAGAGCCGCCTGAAGCAGCCTGCCGGCACGCTGTCCGGCGGCGAGCAGAAGATGTTGCTCGTGGCGCGCTCGCTCATGCTGCGGCCCGCGCTGCTGTTGCTCGACGAGATCTCGGAAGGCGTCCAGCCCTCCGTCATCGACCGGATCGCGCGCGCGCTGTCCTGGGCGCGCGAACGACATGGCACCACCCTGCTGCTGGTGGAGCAGAACGTGGCGTTCGCATTGGACGTCGCCGATCGCTATGTCGTCCTGAAGCGGGGCGAATTCATTGATTCGGGCGATGCCCGATCGGAGGGGGCACGCCATGCCGTATTCGACCACCTGCAAGTCTGAACGGCATCAGTCCGTGCCGCGCTGCATGCCGTCATGCGTCGTCGTCGCGACCGGCGGCACCGTGGCCATGCGCCCCGACCCGCGGACCGGCGCACCCGTTCCCGCGCTGTCGGGACAGGAGATCGTCGCCAGCGTTCCGGAGCTGGCCGGCGTCGCGCGCATCGAGGTTCGCAACGTGTTCAACGTGCCGTCGGTCGAGATGGGGCCGCAGCGATGGGCGATCCTGCGCGAGGAGATCCTGGCGGCGCTCGATGACGACGACCTGTCGGGCGTGGTGGTGACGCACGGCACGGACCTGCTCGAGGAGACCGCCTGGTACCTCGCGCTCACGTTGCCGCCGGGGCGGCCCGTCGTCCTGACGGGCGCCATGCGGCACGCGTCGGACAGCCACTTCGACGGCTCGCGCAACCTGCTGGACGCCGTGCGTGTCTGCATTTCCGCCGCCGCGCGGGGCATGGGCGTTCTCGTCGTCATGGATGGCGAGGTCTATGGTGCGCGCGAGGTCGAGAAGTCGCACACCACGGCGACCGAGGCCTTCCGATTCGCGCTTGCGGGCGAACTGGGCACCATCGGGGTCGACGGCCCGGCGTTCTGGCGCGAGCCGCGTTCGCATCCGCATATCGAACCGGTGTCCGGCTCCGTGCCGCGCGTGGAAATCGTGGCCATGTACGCGGGCGCCGACGGCGGGCTCGTCCGTGCCGCCGTGCAGGCGGGTGCGCGCGGGATCGTCGTGCAGGCGGTGGGCGCGGGCAATGTCAGCGAATCGATGTACGCGCAACTGTGCAGGGCGCTCGACGAAGGCGTCGCGGTCGTCGTCGCCACGCGCGTGCGCGCGGGACGAAGCCAGCCGGTCTACGGCTTTCCTGGCGGAGGTACGTCGCTCGATCGCGCAGGCGCCGTATTCTCGGGTGCCCTGAGCCCGCAGAAGGCACGTATTCTGCTTATGCTTGCACTTCAGCACGCATGGTCGCGCTCGCAGATGCAGGCGCTGTTCGATTTCTAACCTCGAGGAGATGTCCTTGGCACGAGAGGACACGTCTGCAGCGGGCGGCGGCTGGCCCGTGGGGATACTCTATTCGCGATCCGGCGCGACGAGCGTCACCGAATCGGAACACTTCTTCGGAACGGCGCTGGCGGTCGAGGAGATCAATGCTGCCGGCGGCATCCTTGATCGGCCGCTGCTGCCCGTGGCCTACGACCCGAAGGGCGACACGAACGAATACCGGCGCCTCGCCAACCGGTTGGTGATCGACGACGACGTGAACGTCATCTTCGGCTGTTCGAGGTCTTCGAGCCGCAAGGCCGTCCTTCCGGTGGTGGAGCGCAACAACGCACTGCTTTGGTACTGCTCGTTCTACGAAGGGTTCGAATACTCGCCCAACATCATCTACACGGGTGCTGTTCCGAACCAGAACAGCGTGCGCCTGGCCGCCTACCTGCTTCAGAACTGCGGAACGCGCTTCTTTCTTGTCGGAGCGGACTACATCTATCCCCGCGAGTCCAACCGCGTCATGCGCGACGTCGTCGAGCAGCACGGGGGCGAGATCCTCGACGAGGTCTACCTGCCCGTCGAGGCCGGGCCTACGGAGCTCGAAGGAGTGCTCAACGACATCGACCAGGCGCAACCCAACGTCATCTTTTCCACGCTGGTGGGCCAGTCGGCGCGCCTGTTCTACACGCTTTACCACGAGCGCGGCTTCGACCCGGCACGCATGCCGATAGCGAGCCTGTCGATGGCCGAAGAAGAGATCCGCCTGATCGGACCGGAGCGATGCGTCGGCCACATCACGGCAGCCACTTATTTCGGCTCGCTGGACAACCCGGCCAACGCACATTTCCGGGCGCTTTGGGCGCGGCGATTCGGTGACCGTCCCACCAGCACCTGGTCCGAGATGGCCTATTCGCAGGTCCATCTGTTCGCGCGCGCGCTGGAGAGAAGCGGCAGCCTCGATACGCTCAAGCTCGTCAAGGCGTTGCGGACAGTCCGGTTCGAGTCGCCCGAGGGGCCCATCGCGATCGATCCCGACAACAACCACTGCGCGCTCACGCCACGCATCGGCGTCTGTCGCGCCGATGGCCAGTTCGACATCGTGTGGCAAAGCGTGGAGCCGGTACGCCCGGATCCGTATCTTTCCACTTTCGGCTTCGCCGATTTCTGGCTCAAGTAGCGCCGTGTCAAGCCTCCGCCGTCTCTACGAAGATCTGCGCAGCATCAGCGTGATCGTGATCTACCCTCCGGGCGAGGATCGCGACGTCATCGTGCAGCAGCTGCAGCGGATCGGCTGCCGGCTGCGCACGGTCTGGCCGTTCCCCTCGGCGCCGCCTTCGCAGGCGGACGTGATCTTCTTCCAGGTCTCGCAGGACCTCACCGAGCGCGATACCTGGTTCGCGGGGCTTCTCGACGCCGGTGACACGAGCCTGGTGGCGCTGTCCGACTACGAGAACCCGACGACATTGAAGCTTCTCCTCGACACCCACGCCCACGGCGTCATCACGAAGCCATTTCGGTCCAGCGGCATCCTCAGCACGCTCGTGCTGGCGCGCTCCTCCCAGAGCTTCCAGCAACGCCTGCAGGGAAAGATCGGCAAGCTCGAGACGACCATCAAGTCGCGGCGCCTGATCGAGAAGGCGATTCGAGTCCTGTCCGAGAACCAGAAGATGTCGGAGGCGCAGGCGTACGAGCACCTGCGTTCTCGCGCCACCAGCCTCCGCGTCACGGTTGCCGAGGTAGCGAACATGATGATCGAGGCCCAGGAAGCGATGGAGAAGCTGGGATTGCGGGGCCACTGACGCAGCCATCGGATTTCTGGCGCCACGCCGTCGTTGCGTCGACACCCCTACACTTGCCTACCATCAGCGATGACGGGCTTTTCAAGCGCCGCAGGCTTCAACCGAAAACGAGAGCGACGAATGACGTCGAAAGGACCGCAAGTGCTCACCGAAGGCGACGTGGCGGCAGGCGAGGGTGGCTTGCAGGCGGACGCAAGAAAGGTGCCGACGCTCAGGCTGTACCAAGGTGACGCCGTCAAGGTGCTGAGGAAGCTCGAACCCGAGTCCGTCGACCTGATCGTGACCTCTCCGCCCTACGCCGACCAGCGCAAGGCCGCCTACGGGGGCGTCCACGCCGACCACTACGTCGAATGGTTCCTCCCGATCGCCGACGGGCTGCATCGCGTCCTGAAGCCCACGGGCTCGTTCGTGCTGAACATCAAGGAGCGGGTCGTCGACGGCGAGCGGCACACCTACGTGATGGAGCTCATCATCGAGATGCGCAAGCGTGGCTGGCTCTACACCGAGGAATACATCTGGCACAAGCGCAACTGCTATCCGGGAAAGTGGCCGAACCGCTTCCGCGACGCGTGGGAGCGGTGCATCCACTTCACGAAGCAGAAGAAGTTCGCGATGTACCAGGACGAGGTGCGAGTGCCGATGGGCGACTGGAAGAAGTCCCGCCTGAAATCGCTCAGTGCCACCGACATGACGCGTGACGAATCCAAGGTCGGTTCGGGCTTCGGAAAGAAGATCGAGAACTGGGTCGGTCGCGAGCTCGCCTATCCGGCGAACGTCCTGCACCTGGCGACGGAATGCGGCAACCGAAGCCATGCGGCAGCGTTTCCCGACGCGTTGCCGGAGTGGTTCATCAAGCTGTTCACCAAGCCCGGCGACACCGTGCTCGATCCATTTTCGGGTTCGGGCACGTCGATGCGGGTGGCCCGCGGCCTCGGCCGCCATGGCGTGGGCATCGAGCTTCTCGACGAGTACTGTGCGCTCACGGCGAAAGAGCTGGGCCTGGTGAGTCGGCGCGGGAAGGTCCACGAAGCCACTTGACCTGGCTGGCATCTCGCTCGTCGACGCCGACCGTTGACGAGCGTTCGGCGCCGCGCTGCGCCTGCCAATGCGCAGCGAAGAACCGCCGTCCCGGTCAGTTGGGATACGGCGCCGGGTTCGCCAGGTAGGCGCTGAACAGCTTCGCGAACTGTCCGCCGTCGGTCGCGATCGTCGTCTGCGACGCGACGCCTGCGCTGAACACGATGGCGAAGACGCCGACGGCCGTGTACTGCGTCGGGTGGGTGAGCATGTAGTGGACGTGATCGTCGCGGAAGTGGCCGGTGGTGCCGCCCGGCGTCGTCGAGGGCACGCCCATCGGCGTCTGCCAGAACAGCATCGGCAGGTTGCCGACGATGCCCCGCAACGTGCTCCATTGCGTGATGCTCTGGGTGAAATTGGGCGTGGCGACGTTGTTCTCGTCCCAGTAGAACGGGCCGGTGCCGCGGCCGGTGCATTCCGGAAGGAGCCCGGCTTCGAAGCAGCCGGCGTCGCGGTCGCTGGTCAGCGCGACGATGTAGTCCGCCTGCTTGGCGCCGAGCGACACCATGAAGTTGCCGACGCTGGTGGCGGTCTCTCCGAAGAACGAGGCCGGGAAGCCGATCTTCGCCTTCGGGGCGTAGGTGCGGCCCAGCGTGAGCAGGCAGCCGGCGATACCCACGGCCGTATTCGGCTGGCTGGCGCACTCGGGCACCAGGCTCACCTGCGCCGGCAGCTTCGTCGGATCGCCGCCGGACGCCTGCAACTGCACATAGCCCCAGAAGTCCGGCTCGAGGTTGACGAGGGCCGGCTGGCCGGTGGCGGCTATCTTCTGGTACATCAGCTTGACCTGCGCCCAATAGCTGGCCATGAAGGTCGCATTGTCGATGCCGCCGAGGTTGCCGTCGCCATTGGCGGCCATCTGGTACAGCGTGAACATCGGCACCGCGCCGATCGCCTTGTCGTTGGCGGCCACCTGCGTCACGTAGCTGCCGCTGGGGCTGTTCCAGGTCGTCCACGAGCCGCTGCCGACGCCCACGAGGTAGGTGTCGATGATGTCGGGCTTGATGTTCTGGGCCGTCATGTCCGACATCTCGTTGTTCGCGCCCAGGCCGCCCAGCAGCCGGTTCGGCATGCCGAGCGCCGCGTTGATGGTGGTTGCGGGCGCAGGTGTCGGAGCCGGCGTCGGTGCCGGGGTGGGCGCGGGTGTCGGCGCCGGGGTCGGGGTCGGGGCTGGCGTCGGCGCCGGAGAGGGCGTGGGGTGCCGGTGATTGACCGCGTCTGCTTGCGTCGTCTCGGCGGCCGCCGCAGCCGTGCTCGTCGTCGATTGCGGGGCTGACGAATCGGCACCGCCGCCACCGCATGCCGCGAGAAAGAGCGCGATCAGCGATGCAGGCAGGGCGCGGCCTTGCGTGCGGATGTCCTGCGACTGCGAGTGGAGGTTGTATTCGTGCGAATGGCTCATTTTTGGACTCGGGACCGCAGCGCGGTCCAGTTGAATGGATGGAAGGTCTCGGCAAGATCCACGGCGACCAGGTCGCAGGGAGGCGATCCTGGACAGCGGCCATGCGGGTGCGCAGCTGGGGCGTTTGCGGGGACATGGGCGAGCTCGAGGGTGAGCCAGCGCGACGGTGGCGAACGAGGCCACGCTGTCGGCCCCGATCGATCAAGATGCAGGTATAGCCGGAAGTCCCGAAAGGGCCAGCGCGACAGGCGCGGCGTTGTGTAACCGCATATTGATCACCGAGAGGGAAGATGAGGCCGCGTCACGCCGCCGCCACCATCGGCCGCAGCAGGCGCGCCACCTCCCCGCGCCGCGTCGACACCAGCACCACGCAGAAAACCGCCAGCATCATGAGCGCCTGTGCTTCGTAGAACGGGCGCCACAGGTGGCGGCTGGCGCACCAGCCGATGAGTGCATAGACGGCGAGCCCGGCCAGTCCGTTGAGCAGTCCGAAGCTGGCATTGACGCGGCCCTGGAAGGCCGGGTCGGCGGCGAGTTGTGCGGCGCTCAACGAGATCACGCTCGCCTGGAACGCGAGCCCCAGGCCCGTGTAGGCCAGCAGCGGCACGGCCAGGCCCGAGCCGTGCGCGAACCCCCACAGGCTGGCGGCCGTCAGGAGGTAGGCGCCCAGCAGCACCGGGCGCTTGCCGAAGCGCTGCGACAGCCGCACGATCGCCAGTCCGCCCGCGATGGCGCCGACTGCGTAGCCCGCGTCGATCTTGCCGAATGCCTCGGGGCCGAGTCGCAGCGCTTCGCGCACGAACGGCGCCAGCATGCCGTTGATGCCGAAGATCACGGTGAGGTTGGCCAGGATCAGCAGGTAGAAGAAGGCGATCTGCGGGCGCTGGACGACGTGACCCAGGCCGGCGCCCAGCTCCGCAAGATAGGCGCGGAGCCCGCGCGCGCGGGACGCGGGCGGGGGCTGCGCGGCGTCGAGTCGTCGTGCCACCAGCAGGCTGAATCCGGCGGAGGCGACAAAGGCGATCGCGGTCAGGGCCACCGTCGCAGCGGCGCCGGCCCAGGCGAGCGCGAAGCCCGAGATCGCGGCCCCGATCACCTGGCCGGTCTGTCCGCCGGCGACGGTCAGCGCGTTGAGGCGGAACATCCGGGCCGGCGTGGCGCCGCGTCCGATCGCCGAGCGCCAGCACAGGACCTGCAACTCGTTGCCGGTGGCCACGCAGAAGCCGACGCCGTAGCCGATGGCGGCATCCGCCAGGCCGGCCTTGTACAGCGCCGCGTAGGCCAGGAGCACGCCGCCGCGAAACAGTTCGGCCACGACGGCGAGCCGCGCGGGCTGGCTGCGGTCCACGAGCACGCCCAGGAAGGGCGCCAGCACGATGCCGGGCAACGCCGTCATCACGAGGGCGATGGCTGCGCTGGATGCGCGGCCCGTGATGTCGATCATCAGCCACGTGTTGACGAGGAAGAACACGCCGGTGCCGATCTTGGCGCTGGCGATGGCGAGGCCATACAGGCGGACGGTCGGCGGGGTCATGCGCGGCTCCACGGGAACAGGAAGCCACGCAGGATAGAGAGCTTTGAAAATAAGAAAATGTGATAATTCTTACAATATAGTTTCGTTCTACTGAACCATGGCGGCGATCAATCTCGATATCGACCTGCTGCGCACGCTGGTGGCGGCGCAGACGCTCGGCAGCTTCCAGCGCGCTGCCGATCAGGTCGGGCGCTCGCAGTCGGCGGTGAGCCAGCAGATGCGCAAGCTCGAGGAACGCGTGGGCGTGCCGCTGTTCCGCAAGGACGGTCGCGCGCTGGCGCTGACGGACGCCGGCGTCGCATTGCTGTCGCATGCGACCCGTCTGCTGGCGCTCAACGACGACGCGGTCTCGGCGCTGCGCGGCATCGCCGTCGAGGGCCATGTGCGCTTCGGCCTGCCCATCGACTTTGCCGAGGGCTGGCTGCCCATCGCACTCGGGCGGTTCCGGCGCGCGCATCCGGGCGTGCACTTCGAGGCGGTGGTCGATCGCAACCGGCGCCTGCTGGAGCGACTCGATCGCCGCGAGCTCGACCTGGCGCTGACGCTGAACCATGGCGCGCGGCCGGACGCCGAACACGTGACCGCGATGCCGCCCGCCTGGCTCGGCCCCTCGGCGGATCTGCTGCCCCACGCGGCGCGCGATCCCGTCCCCCTGGCGATGTTCGAGGCCCCGTGCTTCTTCCGCGACGCGGCGCTGGCCGCGCTCGATCGCGCCGGCATCCGCTGGCGCATCGCATTCACCAGTCCCAGCCTGCATGGCCTGTGGGCCGCGGTGGAGGCCGGGTTGGGGTTCACGCTGCGCACCGCGGTCGGGCTGCCGCCCGGCGTGCGCGAGATCGTCGGCGACGCGCGCCTGCCGCTGCCTGCCGCACCGGCGTTCGCGGTGTCGCTGCACGACGGCGGGCGGCCACTGCAGGCGGGCGCGGCGCGCCTGCGGGCGATCGTGATGGAGACCTTCGCGGCCAACCTGCCGCGGGCCGCGGCGGCCCGCACGCGGCGGCCCGTGCCCATTCCGCCGCCGCCTCCCCGGCGTCCACGTCGGGCCTGAGCGACGAGTCTGCTATCCCGGCGCCAGCAACTCGCAGATATCGACCCCGAGCGCCGCGGCCAGCTTCTCGATGTTGTCCAGCGACACGTTGCGCTCGCGGCGCTCGATGGAGCCGACATACGTGCGATGCAAGGCCGCCAGGTCCGCCAGGGCCTCTTGCGAGAGGCCGCGCGCCGCACGGAGCGCGCGGAGGTGGCGCGCCAGGCGCGTCCTCGCTGAATCTCCGGTGTTTCGACGCGTTGGCATGGCGCCGAAGATTCGGTCATGGACGACTTTGGGTCTACAGACTTAGAGTAGCTATTCGGGTTGCCGCAGCCACTCGCGGCGGCGCGCGCAGGAGAGGGCGAGGCCGCGCGCTTTCGCCAGTTTCCCTTCCCTTGGGCGCGCGCCGGGAATTCCCGCTTGATGACTTTGGGTCTACAGACTTAAAGTAGCAATTCCGATGGATTGGCGATGGCTCATCACGGCGACAGTCGCGGTACGTCGTCGTCGAGTGAGTCGTCGCCTTGGCGCAGTGGGGAGAAACCGATGGCCGATGCTGGACGAAGCCGAACGCAGTGGCTGAAGCGGCCGCTGTGCCGGCGCTACGTGTTGACCTTCTTCGACGTGGCCGTGGCACGGCTGCGCGAAGGGGAGGGCCTGCGCGACCTTCCTGTCCATTGGGCGTTCGGGTGGTTGATCGATGGAGAGGGCGAAGCCTTGGGGGCGTGGATGGACTCCGGTGATGGCTCCGTGGATCCGGTCCGGCTGCTTGCAGATATCCAGGCCCGCGGCGTCGAACGTACCGGGTATCTGGCGGGTACGGGTACCTGTAGCGGCATCGATGAGGCACGTGTGTCCAGGTCCGTCCAGCTCGAGGCGGAACAGGTGAGCGCGCGCCTGAACCGCGCCATTCGTCGTCACGGCAGTTTCGAAACCGGGGCTGCGGTACTAGACTTCATGGTGGACGCCCTGCAACGCGCGGAGCGCCGCCTTGACCGCGAACGTCTGGTTGTGAAGGGACGAGCCCGACTCGATTCGGGTGTGCAGATGGCCCCGGTGGGCCTCTGAAGACGCAATGACGCGCGCCTCCCGGGGTCAAAATGTTCGCTGACTGGTTAAGCGTATCCTCGCGGGTGAAGGCCGCGCTGCGGCGTCGTGGCCGCTCGGAGCAGGATGCTGACGATCTGGTGCAGGAGGCCTTCCTGAGGCTGGAACGCTACCAGCGTGAGCAGCCGATCGAGAAGCCGGAGGCGTTTTTGATGAGAACCGCTCTCAATCTGTCGATCGACGCGCATCGAACGCTGCAGAGCCGCGGCGAACAGGTGTTGCTGGAAGACGTGGTGATCGTCGATACGGCGCCCGGTATCGAGGACGTGCTGCTGTCGCGCGAACGCCTGCGGCGCCTCAGCGAGTGCGTGGCCCAGCTCAACGACAAGACGCGCGCCATCTTCCTGGCCCATCGCGTCGATGGCCTCAGCTACCAGGAGATCGGGCGGCTCCACGGCCTGAGCATCAGTGGCGTGGAGAAGCAGGTTGCCAAGGCCACGTTGCTGATCACCGCCGGGATGGAGGGCTGGTATCCATGACGGGATCACCTGCCGCGGCCCCGCTGGGGACAGGCGCGGAGGGCGATTCGAAGGTGACCCCCGAGATCGCAGCCGAGGCGGCGGTGTGGGTGGCCCGCCTGCACGGGCCGAGCCGCACCCGACAGATGGAGCAGGAGTTCCGCGCCTGGCAGGCGAGTTCGCCCGCGCATCGCGAGGCGTTCGAACGCTGCACCGACGTCTGGCAGGACGTTCCCCGCATCGGCCTCGCCGCCGCCTACGAGGCCCTGGCGGCCGAACGCGCCGCCGCTGCCCCTGCGCCGAAGGTGCGGCGCGAGGCCGCCTGGCGCTGGATCACCGCGTCAGCGGTCGCGGGCGCCGCCGCTTTGTGCGCCGTCCTCGTGCTGTACTGGCATGGCGAGAACGCGTACAGCACCCACGTGGGCGAACAGCGGCTGGTGGTGCTGGACGACGGCAGCCGCATGCTGTTGAACACCGACACGCGGCTTCGCGTGGACTTCGCCACCGCGCAGCGCACGGTGGAAGTGAGCCGCGGCGAGGCCTTCTTCGAGGTGGCCAAGGATGCGCGGCGTCCCTTTGTCGTGCGCGTTGCCGGCAGCGAGGTCGTCGCGGTGGGCACGGCCTTCTCCGTGCGCTACGCGCCTGGACCGCACGCCGTCGACGAACTGACGGTGACCCTCGTCGAAGGCCAGGTGAACGTGCGGCCCGCGGGCCACCCCGCCGGAAATGCGCTCGCGCCGCCGCGGCCGGTGCTGATGAAGGCAGGCGATCGCCTGCTGCTGGATCGCCCGTCCCCCCAAGCCGCGTCCCCCGAAGCCGCCTCCCCCGTGGCGGAGCGGGTCGATCGACCGAACGTCGAGCGCCTCATGGCCTGGCAGCGCAGCGAGGCGGTGTTCGACAACACGTTGCTGCCCGAAGCCGTCGCCGAGATGAACCGCTACAACCGAACGCCAATCGTGTTGCTCGATGGGTTGGGTTCGGCGGGCCTGCACGTCAGCGGCTTGTACCGCACCAGCGACATTGCCGGTTTCGCCAACGCGGTCGCCAACTTGAACGGCTTGAGGGTGCGCGAAGAGGCTGGACGCCTGGTGATCGCGAAGCCTCGATAGGGTACTGTCCCGGAAATACGCAGCCTGCAGATTCGACCCGTCTGCAGGCCACGTGTTTCCGGGACAGGACATGGGCGCAAGCACTGCAAGATTTTTTCTTGACCGGGATGGCGTCTCCTCGTCGATCGGGGGTTTGCCAGTGCCCGGCCGCTCTCGCCAGCCGTGCGGCAATTCGAGATGATCCAGGGATGACGCAGCCATGCCCAAGGATAGGCTCCGGCGCTGGAAACCGCGGCGCGCCAAATGGGCGGTTTGCGGCCTGTTCGACGAGGGCTCAGCCGAAACGCGAGCGAATGAAGGCGTCCATCTCGCCGCGCAGCCGTTCGGCTTCGACCCACGACGCCGCCACCTTGTCGATGGCATCGACGTGGGGCGCAGGACGGGTTCCAAGGTAGTACGCGTCGACCTGGCTTGCCAACGCATGCTGCCCGGCGACGGCGAGTTGGTGCGCCAGGACCCATCTCGCGGCCGTCTCGTCCCAGATCTGCGAATCACACGTGTCTTCAGTCGCCATGGGGGCCTCCGTCGCCGCGAAGCCTACCGCAAGGAGGGCTGTCATCCGGCAAGTTCCCCCATGCCGCGTCGGCCGAACCGAACGATTTGCAGGTTGTTACGCAGACGGCGCTGAGGCTTTCGCGCCGCGGAACGTCATCGAATGAGGGAGCGCTCCGCTCGACCCGGCCAGGAGGCCATCGCACGGGCGCTGGGCGACAGCCGGGTGCTCGGAGCTGGTTGTCATACAACTTGACGAACCGAGTCGCCGGCACACTGGGAAAGCGGCCATCCCATTGAGGAAATGGCCCGAACCCGTATCATGGGGCGAGTGAACCCTGATTGAAAGATCCCCATCAAGGGTAGACAGTCGATTTGTTGTATGACAACGTACAACATGAACTCGGGCCTCGATCTTTGCCGCCCTGACTCCCAAGCCAGCAGGGCAGTCCGGCCAGGCGCGCTCTCTTTCACCTGAAATCCCATGTCGCAAACCTCCACCCCCGTCGTCACCTCGCTGACCGTCATCCCCGTCGCCGGGCGCGACAGCATGTTGTTGAACCTGAGCGGCGCGCACGGCCCGTTCTTCACGCGCAACCTGCTGCTGCTGACCGACTCCGCGGGCCGCACCGGCGTGGGCGAGGTGCCGGGCGGCGAGAAGATCCGGCAGACGCTGCAGGACGCGCAGTCGCTGGTCGTGGGGCAGGCCATCGGCGCCCACCAGGGACTTCTCGCCGACATCCAGCAGAAGTTCGCCGACCGCGATTCCGGCGGCCGCGGCCTCCAGACCTTCGACCTGCGCACCACGATCCATGCCGTCACGGCGATCGAATCGGCGCTGCTCGACCTGCTGGGACAGCACCTCGACGTTCCCGTGGCGGCCCTGCTCGGCGAAGGCCAGCAACGCGACGCGGTCGAGATGCTGGGCTACCTCTTCTACGTGGGCGACCGCCACAAGACCGACCTGCCCTACATGAGCGATGCGAGCGCCGACAACGACTGGTTCCGGCTCCGCCACGAGAGGGCGATGACGCCGGACGCGATCGTGCGCCTGGCCGAGGCGGCGCGCGAGCGCTACGGCTTCGACGACTTCAAGCTCAAGGGCGGCGTGCTGCGCGGGGAGGAAGAGGTGGAGGCGATCGTTGCGCTCCACGAGCGCTTTCCCCAGGCTCGCGTCACGCTCGATCCGAACGGCGGCTGGCTGCTGAAGGACGCGATCCGCCTGATGCGCGACATGCGGGGCGTGGTCGCCTACGCCGAAGACCCGTGCGGCGCCGAGGACGGCTTCTCCGGCCGCGAGGTGATGGCCGAGTTCCGCCGCGCCACCGGCCTGCCGACCGCCACCAACATGATCGCCACCGACTGGCGCCAGCTGAGCCACGCGCTGGCGCTGCAATCGGTCGACATCCCCTTGGCCGACCCGCACTTCTGGACGATGGCCGGCTCGGTGCGCGTGGCGCAGACCTGCCGCGACTGGGGCCTGACCTGGGGCTCGCACTCGAACAATCACTTCGACGTGTCGCTGGCCATGTTCACGCATGTCGGCGCCGCCGCGCCGGGTCGCGTCACCGCCATCGACACCCACTGGATCTGGCAGGACGGCCAACGCCTCACGAAGGATCCGCTGCAGATCATGGGCGGCCACGTGCAGGTGCCGAAGAAGCCCGGCCTCGGCGTCGAGCTCGACATGGCCGAGGTCGAGAAGGCGCATCGCCTCTACCAGCAGCACGGGCTCGGCTCGCGCGACGACGCGATGGCGATGCAGTACCTCCTCCCGGGCTGGACCTTCAATCCCAAGCGTCCGGCGCTGCACCGGTGAGCTGACGGTCCATGGTCTGCGGAGCCGTTCGCCGCTGGCGACGCCGGCAGGCAAGCGACGCTCGAAGGCCGGGCATGCCATCGCAGGGAGCATGCAAGGTCGCACATCAGGCCGTCCCCCCGCCGAGCCTCCGGTGCCCGAGTCGGTGCGCACGTAGGCGGCCTGGTTCCGGCTGGTCGACCGGAAGAACGGGGTCGACCGCAACAGCCGGTACAGCCAGCGCTGGTACAAGCGGATCAAGCCGGCGCAGGTGACGTTCGCCGTGCTGGTGCCGGCCGCGAGCCCGCTGCCCACGCGCTGCGACATGGAGGCCGCGTCCACGCTTCGGCGTGCCGATCGCCCTGCTCGAGGCGATCCAGCAGATGAACCCGTGGTCGACGCCCGGGCTCTCGTGCCGTGCCACGGCCGAGCGGCTCCAGTGCAGTACCTGTTCCTCGCGGCAGGCGACCCGTACCGGTCGCTGCCGGAGCCCGACCGACCGGTCGTGCTGGCCGAGCGCGTGAAGGAGTGCGTCTCCGCTAGCCCCCAAGCCGCTCCACCGCCAGGTCCACCAGCGCGCGCAGGCGCCGCAACTGGCGCAGGTCGCGATGGAAGCCCAGCCAGACGTCGCGGCCCGGCGGCGGGGTGTCCACCTTCACCAGCCGCAGCCCCGGCATCGCATCGGCCAGCGGCCGCGGCAGCACGGCCAGGCCGACGCCTTCGACGCACATGCGCGCCTGGGCCTCGCGGCTGTTGCTGGTGAAGGCCACGTGGGCCCGGGGCAGCGTCTTCTTGAGCCAGCGCGCGTCGGGGAAGTCGCGGTAGGCCGCGTCCAGCGTGATCAGCGCGCATCCGCTGCCGTCCTTGGGCAGCGGACGGGCACGACCCTTGGCCGCGTAGAGGCCGTAGGCGATGGTCGTCAGGCGGCGCTGGATGATGTCGGGCTCGGCGAAGGGCTGGATGCGGAACGCGAGGTCGGCCTCGCGCCGCGCCAGGTTGAGCAGGCGCGCGTCGGTCACGAGCTCGATGGTGACGCGCGGGTTGGCCTTGACGAATTCGGCGAACATCGGCGTGAGCATGTGCACGCCGAACCAGTCGGACGACGAGACGCGCAACTGGCCCTCCAGCGCCTGACCCTGCCCGGCCAGCTCGCGCTCGAAGGCGATGGATTCTTCCTCCATGCGTTGCGCGTGCGCCAGCAACGCGGCGCCCTCGTCGGTGAGGGTGAAGCCCTCGGCGCCGCGCTGGAACAGCGCATGGCCCACGTCGTGCTCCAGCGCGCGCAGGCGCCGTCCCATCGTCGGCTGGCTCTGGCCGGTGAGCCGGGCGGCGCCATTGAGCGATCGCGCGCGGGCGATCGCGAGGAAGATCCGGACGTCGCTCCACTCCATGCCTGCCTCTACAAAAGTGAATGGCCATCATGCAATCGTGTCAATTTACATGCAAGGGTGAAGAGCAAAGAATGACGACATCCCACCCAAAGGAAACGTCATGTCCCGCACTGCTTCGATGCGCGTCCTGGTCCTCGAGGCCGCCAACGGTCCCCTCGTCTCGCGCCACCTCCCGCGCCCGGTGCCCGGCCCGGGACAACTGCTGGTGGAGATCGCCGCCAGCGGCGTGAACCCGCTCGACACCAAGATCCGCGCGGGCGCGGCGGCCCATGCGAAGCATCCGCTGCCGGCCGTCCTCGGCATGGACCTCGCCGGCGTCGTGCGCGCCGTCGGCGCCGGCGTCGACCGCTTTCGCGTCGGCGACGAGGTCTACGGGCTCACCGGCGGCGTCGCCGGCCTGCAGGGCTCGCTGGCCGAATACGCCGCGGTCGATGCCGACCTGCTCGGCCACAAGCCGGCCAACCTCTCGATGCGCGAGGCCGCGGCGCTGCCGCTGGTCGCGATCACCGCGTGGGAGGGCCTGGTCGACCGCGCCCGCACCCACGCCGGGCAGAAGGTGCTGGTGCACGGCGGCGCCGGCGGCGTCGGCCACGTGGCCGTGCAGATCGCCAGGGCGCTGGGCGCCGAGGTGTTCGCCACGGCCTCGGCGAGCGACGCCGACCTGGTGCGGCGCTTCGGCGCGACGCCGATCGACTACGCGACCGCAACCGTGGACGACTACGTGGCTCAGCACACCGGTGGCGAGGGCTTCGACGTGGTCTACGACACCGTGGGCGGCGCCGTGCTGGACGCCTCCTTCCGCGCCGCGCGCACCTGGGGCGGCCACGTGGTGAGCGCGCTGGGATGGGGCACGCATGCGCTGGCGCCGCTGTCGTTGCGCGCGGCCACCTACTCGGGCGTGTTCACGCTGCTGCCCATGCTCACGGGCAAGGGCCGCGCGAACCACGGGCACATCCTCGAGGAGGTGCGCAAGCTGGTCGAGAGAGGGCAGCTGGTGCCGCGGATGGATGCGCGCCGCTACACGCTGGACACCGCGCTGGACGCGCACGACGAGGTCGCGGCGGGCCGCGCGAAGGGCAAGGTCGTGGTGGACGTCCGCTGACCGACCCCAACCCGGCCGTCATCCTGCGACTGTGCGCAGGATGACCGGGTTCTGCTCCGGCTACGGCCGCGCCAGGCTCGCCAGATATGCGCAGAACATGTCGGCCATCGCGTTCGAATAGGTCGCGATCTCCCGGGCCGTGCGCGGGCTCTCGGAGAAATCCTTGCCCACGGCGCTGAGCGTGGACTTGAGCAACGTGGCGGCGAGGTCGCGCCGGGGCTTCGTCACGCCCGGCAGCGCCTCGCGCATGAACTTCGCCACCACGCCCGCGCCGGCCTTGCGCGCCGCCTGCGCCTCGGGGGCGTCGCGGTACATCGGCGCGGCGTCGTCGAGCGCCACCCGCATCTCGGCCTCGTCGCATTCCGACTGCACGAACGCGTGCACCAGCCGGCGCAGGCGCTCCAGAGGCGGGTGCCGCGGGTCCTCCAGCATCTCGCTGAGCATCGCCGTGGTCTGGCGCCACTCGTCGCTCTGCAGCCGGAACAGGATGGAGGCCTTGTTCGGGAAGTACTGGTAGATCGAGCCGACGCTCACGCCCGCGCGTTCGGCCACGCGCGTGGTGGTGAAGCGCTGCGCGCCTTCCCGGGCCAGAACCTGAAGGGCGGCCTCGAGGATGGCGGCGACGAGGTCGTTGGAACGCGCCTGCTGGGGCTTCTTGCGCGAGGAGATCCGGGGCTGTGGACGGTCGGTCATGGCGGGCCTTCGGAATGCGAATGGAAAACCTGAAGAAGTCTTCATATTATTGCGGCACACCGATTCGAAGTTACGAAGGAAAGTTCTCATGACCGATACCCTGACCTCCGCCCCCGTCGCGCCGCTGCTGGACCGCCTGTTCGCCGAGGCCGAGGAGGCCGCCGCCGGCCTGCAGGCCATGGCCGCCGCGCTGCCGGCCGGCGAGCTGGCGCGCCTGATGCGCAGCAAGACCGACTACGTCGAGTTCTATGCGCGGCTGAAGGACCAGCCGCTGCCGGTGTCGCGCGCGACGGGCACGCTCCTGTACATGCTCGCGCGGCACGCCCGCGCGAGCGCGATCGTCGAATACGGCACCTCGTTCGGCCTGTCCGCGCTGCACCTGGCCGCGGCATTGCGCGACAACGGCGGCGGGCGCCTGATCACCTGCGAGTTCGAGCCGTCCAAGGTCGTGCGCGCCCGCGCCAACCTCGCGGCCGGCGACCTGGCCGACCTCGTGGAGATCCGCGAAGGCGACGCGCTGCAGACCTTGCGCGCCGACCTGCCCGAGTCCATCGACCTCGTGCTGCTCGATGGCGCCAAGTCGCTGTACCCGGAGATCCTGGCGCTGCTGGAGAGCCGCCTGCGCCCCGGCGCGCTGGTGGTGGCCGACAACGCCGACCACAGCCCCGAGTACCTGGCGCGCGTGCGCTCGCCCGGCGGCGGCTACCTGTCCACGCCGTTCGGCGACGACGTGGAGGTGTCGATGCGGCTGGGCAGGCACAGGCGCTCGTAGTCGCCCGGCGTGTGGCCCACCAGCTTGCGGAAGTCGGCGATGAAGTGGGCCTGGTCGAAGTAGCCCAGGTCCTGCGCCAGCGCCGCCCACGCCACCGGCCTGCCCGCCTGCACGCGCGCGACGGCCTCGTGCAGCCGGTAGCGCTGGATCACCCACTTCGGTCCGACGCCCACGTAGTCGCTGAACAGGCGTTGCAGCGCGCGCGGGCTCAGCCCGAAGCGGCGCGCGAGCTCGTCCACCGCGTGCAGTTCGAGGTCGTCGACGACGCTGTCGACGATGCGGCCCGCGAGCTCGGCGCGCTCGTCGAGTGCCGTCAGGCGTGCGCGAAGAAACCGGCACGCCACCTCCGTGGCCGCCGCGTCGTCGGTGCAATCCAGTGTTGCGCCGAGGTCGGCGGCCGCGTCCCCGAACAGCTCGGCCAGCCCGACCGATCCGTCGGCGATCGTGGAGACCGCGCGGCCCAGCAACGCCCGGAATGCGCCGGGCCGGAACTTGATGCCGAACGCCGCCGACCGGCCTTCGAGCACGCGCGTCCAGCGCCCGGTATGCACGCCCCACGCATCCGCGCGGCCGGGCTCGATGACGATGTGGACGTTGGGGTGCGGCAAGGTCTCCTGCACCTGCGGCGCGAGGCCCTCGAGGTTCCAGCGCACGCTCCAGAAGTGCTCGATGCGATCGGCCAGGTCGTCCGGCGCGGCCACGCGCCCGTGCGCGAACTCGCCCACCGGCAGGCGGTGCAGCACGCCGCGGGGCGCCGAGTCCAGCGCCTGTCGCGAATTTCCAATCGATTTCATCGAGGCCTTGGTTCAATGCGGGAACGTCTTCATTTCAGGGTCCATGAGACATTGTGATGATTCATCGATCCCTCACCGGCGCGGTGCTGCTCGGTCTTGCCGGCACCCTGCCATCGACTGCCTTCGCCAAGGAACCCACCGTGACCTCCCGTTTCGCTACCGGACCGTTCGACGCCAGGTTGGCCCCGCAGACGCTCAGCGCCGTGGCGGAGCACAGCGGCCTGGGCCGGATGTCGCTGGACAAGCGGTTCCACGGCGCGCTCGAAGCCACCAGCACCGGCGAGATGATCTCGTTCCGCAGCGCGGGCTACGGGTCGGCCGGCTACGTCGCGATGGAGACGGTGCGCGGCACGCTGGACGGCCGCGCGGGAAGCTTCGTGCTGCAGCACAGCTCGACGCTGACGCGCGGCGAGCCGACGCAGTCGATCACCGTGGTGCCGGACTCGGGCACGGACGCGCTGGTCGGGCTGGCGGGCCGCATGGTGGTGGACATCGCGCCGGGTGGGGCGCACAGCTACCGGTTCGAGTACACGTTGCCCTGAGCGGCGCCGCGCTCACGCGTCGCGCCCGGCCTTGAAATACGCCAGCCCGCTGTCCGCCAGCTTGCGCATCAGGCGGGCCAGTTCGCCGACCTCGTGCCTGTCCCAGTCGGCCAGTACGGTCGCGAAGATCTTCTCGCGCGCGCCGTCCAGCGCCCGCGTGATCTTTCGACCCTGTTCGGTGATCACCGCCTCCTTGACGCGCGCGTCCTGGGCGTTTACCTGGCGCGCCACCAGGCCCAGCGACTCCAGCTTGGCCACCTGGCGGCTAACGGTGGTGTAGTCGCGGCCGCTCAGCTCGGCCAGTTCGACGATGCCCAGCGGGCCGCGGCGCTCCACGCGCACCAGCAGCGGAAAGAGCGCGCGGTCGAGGTCGACGCCGGCCAGTGCGATCAGCGCGGCGTCGGGCTGCGGGCGGTTGAGGATGCCGTTGATGTCCAGCAGCGCCTCTCGAAGTTGCGACAGTTCCCGCTTCATGGTCTCTTGCCCGTGCCCTGGATATGTGTGCAAAATACACCCATTATCGGCGCCCGGCGATTCGACCGGGCGCGATCTCGAAACGGAGTGGAACATGAAAGCAGCCATCGTCGAACAGGCCGGTCGGCCGCCGGTCTTCGGAGACTTCGCGGAGCCCGTGGCCGCGCCCGGCCTGCGCGTCGTGCGCGTGAGCGCCTCGGCCATCAGCCACGTGACCAAGGGCCGGGCGTCCGGTGCCCACTACAGCGCCGACGGCAGCCTGCCGCTGGTGCCGGGGATGGACGGGGTGGGCGTCGACGAGGACGGGCGCCGCGTCTACTTCATCCTGCCGGAGGCGCCGTTCGGCGCGATGGCGCAGCGCAGCCTGGTCGACGCGCGCCGCTGCATCGCGCTGCCCGACGGCCTGTCCGACACCGACGCCGCGGCGCTGGCGATTCCCGGCATGTCGTCGTGGGCCGCGCTCGTCGAGCGGGCCGGGTTGCGCGCGGGCGAGACGGTGCTGGTCAACGGCGCTACGGGCGCGTCCGGACGGCTGGCCATCCAGGTCGCGAAGCATCTGGGCGCGAAGCGGGTGATCGCCACCGGCCGCAACGCGGCGGCGCTCGCCGGGCTGCGCGCGCTGGGCGCCGACGCGACGATCGCGCTCACGCCGGATCGCGACGCGCTGGAGCAGGCGGTCAAGGCCGAGTTCCGCCAGGGCGTCGACGTGGTGCTCGACTACGTGTGGGGCCCCAGCGCCGAAGCGCTGATCGCGGCCGGGGCCAAGGCCGGCCCGCAGGCGGTGCCGATCCGCTACGTGCAGATCGGCGCGATCAGCGGCGCCGACATCACGCTGCCCGGCGCGGCCTTGCGTTCTTCGGCGCTGCAACTGATGGGCAGCGGCATCGGCAGCATCGCGCAGATCCGCATGCTGGCGGCGTTGCGCGGCGTGCTGGAGGCCGCACCCGCGGCGGGCTTCAAGGTCGCGACGCAGGTGCGCCCGCTGGCCGAGGTCGGCGACGCGTGGGACGCGGGCGACGCGCAATCGCGCATCGTGCTGGTTCCATGAAACGCGCGCCCGCCGCCGCCTTGCGAAGTCCGCGTCGACGCCCTGTCCCTGGAGGCCGGCCGGCGGACGCGACGCCGGCACCAGGCCGCGCGCGACGCCGACGGGCCCAACCGCCCACGGTGTCGATGTAGGGGGGTGCCCGCTCGACAATAGCTCCACCGCGGCGCACCGTTGAGCTACCATTTCGGCAAGGCGGTCAATCACGCTGCGGCGTCCGGGGAGCATCATCGGCGGTGGGCAATCGACCCGCGAATCGGGTCGTTGGAGAAGCGTGTGATGGGTTTGCTCGTGCAATGCGCCCTGGCCTGTGTTCAAGCGGTCGCGATGGCGCAGGCCGTGGCGCTCGTCCCGGCCCCTGGCGTGGTCATTTCGGCCGAAGCGGCCCCCAACTACCTGGCCGACGCGAAGCGCGTCGTCGACGCCGCGGCGCAACCGGCGGCGGCCTGGACGGGCCCGCGCAGCGGACCGCGCGCCCAGGTCGGCAAGCGCATCGCGCTGGTCAACGAAGACCTGCGCAACGGGGGCATCCTCGCGGTCGACGACGGCGTTCTCGAGGCGGCCAAGGTCATCGGCTGGAGCGTGAAGGTCTTCGACTCCGGCGGCACGCCGGATGGCCGCAAGAAGATGCTGGCCGACGCGTTGAGCAGCCGGCCCGACGGCCTGATCGTCTTCGGCGGCGACGCCCATGCGCTGGCGCCCTGGCTGGCGCCGTTTGCCGAGCGCGGCATCCCGATCGTGGGCTGGCACGTCGCCGCGCAGGCCGGCCCGGTGCGCGGCACGCCAGTGGCCATGAACGTGTCGACGGATCCGCTCGAGGTGGCGCGCGTCACCGCGCTGGCGGCCATCGTGCAGTCCGGCGGACACGCCGGCGTCGTCGTCTTCACGGACAGCAATTACGAACTGCCCCGGATCAAGGCCGAGGCGATAGCCGCCGTGGTGCGCGGCTGCGCGGGCTGCACCCTGCTCGAGGTGCGCGACGTGGCGATCTCGCGCAACGCCGAGCTGATGCCGGCGACCACGCGCGAACTCCTGGCGCGCCACGGCAAGCGCTGGACACACGCCCTGGCGATCAACGACATCTACTTCGACTACGCCGCGCCCGTGCTGACGCAGGCGGCCTTGCCCAACGACGCGCTGAGCATGCTGTCCGCGGGCGACGGCAGCGAGTCGGCCTTCCTGCGCATCCGTTCCGGCACGTTCCAGACGGGCACCGTGGCGGAACCGCTGAACCTGCACGGCTGGCAACTGGTCGACGAGATGAACCGCCTGTTCGCGGGCGAGCACGTCACGGGCACCGTATTCCCCGTGCACCTCGTCACGGCGAACAACATCGATGCGGACGGCGGCGACCGGCTGCTCTACGACCCGGCCAACGGATACCGCGACATCTATCGGCGCATCTGGCAACGCCCGTGAAGCTGCCCATCCCCCAATCGCTCGCCGCGCAGTTCGTACTGGTGGTGGCCTGCCTGGCCGCACTGGTGGCCGTGGTGGGCGCCACCGCCGTCTATTCGCTCTCCGGTTCGGCGCAGGCGATCCGCCAGCTGGCCGACCAGCGACTGGCCCGCCTGCAGGACGCGCAGGACCTGCAGCAGCACACGTTGAAGATCGAGCGCCTGGCCTTGCAGCTCTCGGCCATCGACACCGTCGACGGCCTGCGCCAGAGCCACGCCCAGGTCATCGAGCACCTGGAGGCCTTCGACCAGCTGGTGACGCGGCTGGCCGCCGCGGCCGCCAGCGACGATGTCGACATGCTGGCCCTGCACCGCTCGAGCCAGCGCTTCCGCAACACCGTCAACATCCAGGCGCAGGTGCGCGAGAACGCGCTGGGCGCGGTCGTCCGGCCGCCGCCCTCGCCCGGGCCGGCGGCCTCGCTTGCCAACCTCGATGCCGAGCTGCGCCGCCAGGCCGACGTGCTGGCCGTTGCCGCCCAGCAACTGTCGGACTACTTCACGCGCGACTACCGGGAGGCGGTCCAGCAGCTGGCCGATGGCTCCGATCGCACCCGCCGCTGGGTCATCGGCGAAGTCGGCGTGAGCCTGCTGCTCGCGTGGCTGATCGCCCGCGTGTTCCTCGGCCGGCATGTGGTGCGCCGCCTGCGCCGGGTCAGCCACGCGCTTCGATTCGGCGTCGGCGGCAGCGGCAGCGGCCAGACAGGACTCCCGGTGCATGGCGGCGACGAGATCGCCGACATGGCGCGTGCGGTGGAGCAGTTCCTCGAGGACCGGCGCCGGCGCGGCCTCGCGGAGGATGCGCTCCACGAGCTCAACCTCGAACTCGAGGCGCGCGTCGCGCAGCGCACGGCCGAACTCAGCGCGGCGCTGGCGGGCCAGCGGGCGGAGATCGCCGATCGCCAGGTCGCCGAGGAAGCCGCGCGGGCCAGCGAGCACTTCCTCGACAGCATCGTCGAGAACATCCCCGACATGATCTTCGTCAAGGAGGCCGCCACCCTGCGATTCGTTCGCTTCAACAAGGCGGGCGAGCAGTTGCTGGGCTATCCGCGCGCGGAGTTCATCGGCAAGGACGTCCACGACATGTTCCCCCAGGACGAGGCCGACTTCTTCGCGATCAAGGATAGAGCCGTGCTGGAGTCTCGCCAGCAGGTCGACGTGCCCGAGGAGCGCATGCACACTCGCCGCGGCACCCGCCTCATGCACACGATGAAGATTCCCATCCTCGACGTGCACGGCGAGCCGCAGTTCCTGCTGGGCATCTCGCGCGACATCACCGAGCAGAAGCAGGCCGACGAAGAACTGCGGCGCCACCGCGAGCACCTCGAGGACATGATCCAGGAGCGGACGGCGGAGCTGCTCGTCGCCAAGGAGCAGGCGGACGCCGCCAACCAGGCCAAGAGCGACTTCCTGGCCAACATGAGCCACGAGATCCGCACGCCGATGAATGCCATCCTCGGGATGTCGTACCTGGCGCTGCAGAGCGGGCTCGACCCGAAGCAACTGCACTATGTTCAACGCGTCCACGGCGCGGCCGAGTCGCTGCTGGGCATCATCAACGACATCCTGGACTTCTCGAAGATCGAGGCCGGCAGGCTCGACATCGAGGCCATCCCGTTCAACCTCGGCGACGTGATGGACGGCCTGGCCAACCTGGTGGGCCTGAGCGCGGAGGAAAAGGGGCTCGAGCTGCTGTTCGTCCAGCCGCCGCAACTGCCCATGGCACTGGTGGGCGACCCGTCGCGCCTGGGCCAGGTGCTGCTCAACCTCGGCTACAACGCGGTCAAGTTCACCGAGTGCGGCGAGGTGGTCGTCGGCGTCGACATCGTCGAGCGTTCCGATACCGCCGTGCGCCTGCGCTTCGAGGTGCGCGACACCGGCATCGGCATGACGCCCGCGCAGCAGGCGCACCTGTTCCAGCCGTTCTCGCAGGCCGATGCCTCCACCAGCCGGCGCTACGGCGGCACGGGCCTGGGCCTGGCGATCAGCCAGCACCTGGTGCGGCTGATGGGCGGCGAGGTCGGGGTCGACAGCACGCATGGCGTGGGCAGCCGCTTCCATTTCACGCTCGACTTCGCGCTGCAGGCCGACCACGCCGAGGCGGCGCTGGCCGGCCATCCGGGACTGCACGACAGCCGCGTGCTGATCGTCGACGACAACGCGGGCGCCCGCGAGATCCTGTCGGCGATGAGCCGCGCGCTGGGCCTGCGGGCCGACACCGCCGTCGACGGCCAGGACGCCCTGCACAAGGTGGCCGTCGCCGATGCCGCCGACAAACCGTACCAGGTGATGCTGCTCGATTGGAAGATGCCCGGCCTCGACGGCATCGAATGCGCCTACCAGCTCGGACGGCGCGAAGCCGGCCGCCATCCGACGCCCACGGTGCTGATGCTCACCGCGTTCAACCGCGAAGACGTGCTGCGGCGCCTTGCCGAGCGCCAGCTGTCCGTCGGCGCGCTGCTGATCAAGCCCGTCACGCCGTCCACCCTGTTCGATGCCTGCGGTGCCGTGCTGGGCGTGGCGGTGCAGCGCCCGCGGCGTTCCACGAAGCGCGAGGAAGCGCTGCTGGCCCACCAGGACCGGTTGCGCGGCGCGCACGTGCTGCTCGTGGAGGACAACGCCATCAACCGCGAAATCGCGCTGACCTTGCTCGCCCGCGCCGGCATCGTCGCCAGCGTCGCTGTCGACGGCCAGGAGGCGCTCGACATGCTGGCGCAGCAATCGTTCGACGGCGTGCTGATGGATTGCCAGATGCCGGTCATGGACGGCTACGCGGCCACCCGGGCCCTGCGCGCGCAACCCCGGTGGCGCGACCTGCCGGTCATCGCGATGACGGCCAACGCGATGGTGGGCGACCGCGACAAGGCGCTGGCCGCCGGGATGAGCGACCACATCGCCAAGCCGATCAACGTCGGCGAGATGTTCGCCACGCTCGCGCGGTGGATCCGGCCGCTCGGGGGCGCGGCCCGCGAAGCGGCCGCATCGGTCGGCGCCGAAACGCGTGCCGATCCGCTGGACAGCCTGGTCGGCGTCGACAGCCGCGCCGGCGTGGCCGCCATGATGGGCGACAGCACGCTGTACGTCCACCTGCTGCGCATGTTCCGCGATCGCGAGCTGCACTTCGCGGAGCGTTTCCGCGCCTCACGCGCGCGCGGAGACGCCGCGGCGGCCATGCGCATGGCGCACGACCTGAAGAGCGTCACCGGCTCGCTCGCCGTGCTCAGCGTCCATCCGGCGGCTTCCGCGCTCGAACGCGCCTGCCTCGATGGCGTCGACGATGCGCGCCTGGAGACGCTGCTGGAGGACGTCGACCGGCTACTGGTGCCGGTGCTGCTCGAATTGAAGACGCTCTGAGCGCTCCGGGCGCTACTCCACCGCGTCGACGAGCGCGCTGACCAGCGCGGGATAGACCTGCGCCCCGGTCTTGCGATCGAACAGGCCCGAGCTGTGGTTGCCGGTCGATCCCGGATCCCAGTACATCGGCACCGCGCCGTGCGTGAACGCCGAATGGGCGACGTAGCCGTTCCAGCGGATTCGATAGGCCTCGGCGCCGGGGATCTCGGAGCGCGAGATGGCCGCGAACTCGCCCAGGATCACCGGGATGCCGCGATCCACGAAGCGGGTCTTCATCTTCTCGAACTGCGCGTCGACATGCGCCTCGTCGGCCCAGGGCTCGGTGGCCTTGGGGTCGGTGGCGCCCGCGCCCCATTGCCAGATGGCGCTTTTCGCGTTCAGCGTGAAGTCGTACGGGTCGTAGTAGTGCACCTCCATCATGAGGTGGCCGGGCACCGTGTCGGTCGGCAGCCGCGCGGTGCTCACGGTGAAGTCGATGTTGGTGTTGAAGCCCTGCACCACCAGGAAGCGCGCGGCGTTGTTGCCGCCGGTGGCCCGCACGGCATCGACGAAGGTCTGGTTGAAGCTGTTCTGCACCGCCGCGTATTCGGCCGTCGGCGCCTTGTAGTCGCCCTCGACCATCACCTCGTTGGTGCCCGCGAACAGCAGCTGGTCGTCGTAGGCCTTGAAGTTGGTCGCGATCTGCGTCCAGTACGTCGCGAGCCGCGCGTTCACCGCCGCCTGCTTCGCGGCAGTGGGCTGCATCCAGCCGCCGTCCCAGTGGATGTTGATGACCACCACGAGCCCCGCGGCGCGCGCGTCGTCGACCACGTGCCTGACGCGCGCCATCCAGGCTGCGCCGATGTGGTCGTCCGCGTCGGCGTACTGCTTCCAGGCCAGGGGAATGCGCACGCTGCGGAAGCCCGCGGCCCGGACCGCATCGAACAGGGCGCGGGTCACGGGGGGATTGCCCCAGGCCGTCTCGCCGCCGGTGGCCTCGAGCGAGTTGCCCAGGTTCCAGCCGGCGCCCATCCGGTGGGCCATCTGCAGGGCCGTGATGTCCGGTGTCTCGGCGGCCTGCGGGCCGGATGCGGCGGCGAGCAGCAGCAGTGCCGCCGCGAGTGTGCGGTTTCTCATGTCGTCTACTTGTTGGCGTCCGGCCAGTTTCTCAGGGGATGGCGCGATCGAGGTGCACGTAGCCGCCGTCCGGATGCAGCCACTGCCCCGTCGTGTGCGACGAGCGCTCGCTGAGCAGGAAGACGACCAGGTCGGCGATCTCGCGGTCGGTGGTCATGCGGTGGCCCAGCGGGATGCGGCTCGTGATCTCGCGCAGCGCCTGCGCGGGGTCGGGCCGCGCCTGCAGCCACTGCGTGTACATGGGCGTCATCACCTCGGCCGGCAGCACCGCGTTCACGCGCACGCCGTCGCCCGCGAGCGCGGCCGCCCACTCGCGCGTGAGGCCCAGCAGCGCGGCCTTGGCGGCCACGTAGCCGCTCGTGCCGCCCTGGCCGGTGAGCGCCGTCTTCGAGGAGATGTTGACGATCGCGCCGCGGCGCGCCTTGAGCTGGTCCACGCACAGGTGCGCCATCACGTAGCAGTGCACGAGGTTGGATTCCAGCGAACGGACGAACGCGGCGCGGCCGGCGTCCAGGCCCACGCCGTCGTTCACGCCGGCGTTGTTGACGAGTGCGTCGACGCCGCCGTGGGTCGCCATCGTGCGGGCCACGGCCGCGCTGCAGGCGGCCTCGTCGGAGAGCTCGACCTGGAAGAAGCCGAAAGTCGGGCACAGCGCGGCGATCTCCGCGGCGAACGCGGGACGCAGCGGCGCGCGGTCGAACACCACCGGAATCGCGTGCTCGCGCGCGAGCTGCGCCGTGATGGCCGCGCCGATGCCGGCGCCCCCGCCGGTGACGATGACGACCTTGTCGCGCAGATGCAGGTCCATCGCGCGATCCTAGCCGCGGAACAGGTGGCGCTCGACCGATTCGGGCTTCATCTCGATCGAATAGCCCGGCCGGGTCGGCGGCATGTAGGCCGCGCCGCGCATGACGCACGGATCGACGAAGTGCTCGTGCAGGTGGTCGACGTACTCGATCACCCGCCCCTCGCGCGTGCCGGCGATGCACAGCCAGTCGATCATGGCCAGGTGCTGCACGTACTCGCACAGCCCCACGCCGCCCGCGTGCGGGCACACCTTCAGATCGTACTTGGCCGCCATCAGCATCACGGCGAGCACCTCGTTGACGCCGCCGAGCCGGCACGCGTCGATCTGCACCACGTCCAGCGCGCCGCCGGCGATGAACTGCTTGAACATGATGCGGTTCTGGCACATCTCGCCGGTGGCGACCTGCATCTGGCCCTTCATCGCCTCGCGGATGCGGCGGTGGCCGGCGACGTCGTCGGGGCTGGTCGGCTCCTCGATGAACCAGGGCTTGGCGAACGCGAGCTGCGGCAGCCAGGCCAGCGCCTGGTCGACATCCCACACCTGGTTGGCGTCGATCATCAGGTGGCGGTCAGGCCCGAGTTCCTCGCGCGCGATGCGCAGGCGGCGCACGTCGTCGGCCAGGTCGCGTCCCACCTTCAGCTTCACGTGCGAGAAGCCGGCGTCCACCGCCTCGCGCACCAGCCGGCGCAGCTTGGCGTCCTCGTAGCCGAGCCAGCCGGCCGACGTGGTGTACGACGGATAGCCGTCCGCCAGCAGCTCGGCGCGGCGCGCCTCCTTGCCCACGCCGCGTTCGCGCAGCAGGGCCAGCGCCTCGTCGGGCGTGATGCAGTCGGTGATGTAGCGGAAGTCGATCAGCCGCACGATCTGCTCGGGGCTCATGTCGGCCACCAGCTGCCACACGGGCTTGCCTTCGGCCTTGGCCCACAGGTCCCAGACGGCGTTGACGACGGCGCCCGTGGCCAGGTGGATCGCACCCTTGTCCGGGCCGATCCAGCGCAGCTGGCTGTCGGAGGTGACGTGGCGCCAGAAGCGGCCCATGTTCTCGGCGATCCAGGCCAGGTCGAGGCCCACCACCAGGTGCTGCATCGCGCGGATCGCGGCGCAGACGATGTCGTTGCCGCGCCCGATCGTGAAGGTGAGGCCGTGGCCCTCGAGTCCCGGCGTGTCGGTCTCCAGCACCACGCAGGCCGCCGAGTAGTCGGGGTCCGGATTCATCGCGTCCGAGCCGTCGAGGAACTCCGACGTCGGGAAGCGCACGTCGCTCACGCGCAGCGAGCGGATGACCGTCATGCGGCCACCGTGCGCTGGCGTTGCTCGCCCAGCCCCTGGATGCCCAGGCGCATCACCTGGCCGGCCACGAGGTAGCGCGGCGGCTTCTGGCCCAGGCCGACGCCGGGTGGCGTGCCGGTGGAGATGATGTCGCCCGGCTGCAGGCTCATGAAGCGGCTCAGGTGGCTCACGAGCTGCGCCACGCCGAACACCATCGTGCGCGTGTTGCCGTCCTGGAAGCGGTGGCCGTCCACCTCCAGCCACAGGTTCAGCGCCTGCGGGTCGGGCACCTCGTCGGCGGTGACGAGCCACGGGCCGATCGGGCCGAAGTTGTCGTGGCCCTTGCCCTTGTCCCACTGGCCGCCGCCGCGCTCGAGCTGCACCTCGCGCTCCGACACGTCGTTGATCACGCAGTAGCCGGCCACGTGCGACAGCGCGTCGGCCTCGGCGATGTAGCGCCCGCCGGTGCCGATCACCACGCCCAGCTCCACCTCCCAGTCGGTGCGCGTGGAACCGCGCGGGATCTCCACGTCGTCGTCGGGACCCGTGATGGCGCTGGTCCATTTCGAGAACACCACCGGCTCGGCCGGCAGCGGCATGCCCGATTCCGCCGCGTGGTCGGCGTAGTTCAGGCCGATGCAGATGAACTTGCCCACGGCGCCCACGCAGGGCCCCAGGCGCAGCCCGGCCTGCGGCGCGCCGGCCACGACCGGAAGCGTGGACAGGTCGATCTCGCCCAGGCGCGCGAGGCCGGCGGCGGTGAGCACGTCGCCCGCGATGTCGGGCACGAAGGCGGACAGGTCGCGCACGCGGCCCTCCGCATCGAGCACGCCGGGACGCTCCTGGCCTCGCGGCCCGTGACGCAGCAGTTTCATGGAACAGGTCTCCGATATCAGTTGTAGAGAACGGCCGCGATCTTCGGGTCGTCGATGTTGGTCTTGTCGTACCAGTAGAAGCCCGTGTCGATCACCTTGGGCAGCTTCTCGCCCTTGAGCGCCTTGACGGCCGCCTCGACGGTCTTGTAGCCGATGCCCACCGGGTTCTGCGTGATGGCGCCGGCCTCGATGCCCTCGCGGATCGCGTCCTTCTGCTGCTTGCCCGAGTCGTAGCCGATCACGACGATCTTGCGGTGCGTCTCGCGCACGGCGTTGACGACGCCGGCCGCCGAGCCCTCGTTGGAGCCGAAGATGCCCTTGAGGTTCGGGTAGGCCTGCAGCATCGCCTTGGCGACCTCGGTGGACTTGAGGTGGTCGCCGGCGCCGTACTGCACGCTCACCACCTTCACCTTGGGATGCGCGGACTTGATGCGCTCGACGAAGCCGTCGCGCCGGTCGATGCCCGTGCGGCTGGTCTGGTCGTGCACGACGAGGCCCACCTCGCCGGCGTCGCCGATCAGCTGCGCCATCTTGTCGGCCGCGAGCGCGGCCGCGGCCTTGTTGTCGGTGGTGGCGGTGGTGGCCGGGATGTCGGAGTCGACGCCCGAGTCGAACGCGATCACCGGGATCTTGGCGGCCTGCGCCTTCTTCAGCAGCGGGAGGGCGGCCTGGCTGTCCAGCGCCGCGAAGCCGATCGCGGAAGGATGCTTGGCGAGCGCGGACGAGAGCATGTCGATCTGCTTGTCGACCATCGCCTCGGTCTCGGGGCCCTCGAACGTGATGCGCACGTTGTAGTCCTTGCCGGCCTGTTCGGCGCCGGCCTTCACGGCCTGCCAGAACTGGTGCTGGAAGCCCTTGGATATGAGCGGGATGTAGGGCTGCGGCTGCTGCGCGCCGGCGCTGCCGGCGAGGGCAGCGGCGACGCAGAGCGCGGCCGCGATGACGGTCTTCTTGAACATGTCGTTGTCTCCTGGTTTGTCGTGGAACTGCAGGCTGAAAGGCGGAAGCGCCGCCTGCTAGGCGCGCGTGCGGCGACGCAGGATGTCGGCCCACACCGCGAGGATGATGATCACGCCGGTCACCACCGTCTGCCATTCCTGGGCCACCGACAGGATGCGCAGCCCGTTGGTGAGCACGCTCATGATGAAGGCGCCGATGATGGTGCCCAGGATGGTTCCGGAGCCGCCGCTCAGCGACGTGCCGCCGATGACGACGGCCGCGATCGCGTCGAGCTCGTAGCCCTGGCCGAGGGCTGGCTGCGCGGAGTTCAGTCGCGAGGCGATGAGCAGCCCGGCGATGCCGCAGATGCCGCCGCCCAGCGCGTAGACGACGATCTTCCAGAAGTCGACGTTGACGCCCGACAGCCGGATCGCCTCCTCGTTGCTGCCGATCGCGTAGGTGTAGCGGCCCAGCGCCGTGCGTTCCAGCACCACGCTCGCGACGATGGCCAGCACGAACAGGATCAGCACCGCGTTGGGGATGGGCAGCGCGGGGATGAGGTCGCCGATCAGCGAATCCTGCGAGATCGCCGAGAAGCCCGGCGTGTCGTTGAAGTAGATCGGCTTGGTGCCGGAGATGACCAGCGACAGCCCCTTGAGCAGCATCATCATGCCCAGCGTGGCGATGAACGGCGGGATCTTCAGCTTGGCGATCAGCGTGCCCGAGACGAGGCCGCACAGCGCGCCCGTGGCGATGGCCGCGGCGACGCCCAGCGGCAGCGGCATGCCGTGGTTGGTGAGCACCACGCCGGCCATCACGGCGCAGAAGGTCATCAGCGTGCCCACCGAGAGGTCGATGCCGGCGCTCACGATCACGAACGTGGAGGCGATCGCCAGCACGCCGTTGACGGCGGTCGCCTGCAGGATGCTCACGAGGTTGTCCACCTCCATGAAGTTGGGCGAGGCGAAGGTGAAGAACACGAGCAGGGCCACCAGGCTCGCGAAGGCGAGCAGCTTCTGGCGCGCGGCGGGGCGCCAGAACAGGTTCTTCAGGACGGCGAGCGCGGCGGGGCGCGCGAGGGGCGTATCGATAGCGGGCATCGGAGACCTGGATTTCTCAATGGACAGCGGCCGGCGCGCTTCGCGTCGCCAGCCGCATGATGGATTCCTGCGTCGCGTCGCGCGCATCCTGCTCGCCGGTGACGCGGCCTTCGCACATCACCAGCACGCGGTGCGACAGGCGCAGGATCTCGGGCAGTTCGGACGAGATCACGACGATCGCCTTGCCCTGCGCCGCCAGCGCGTCGATCAGCTTGTGGATCTCGGCCTTCGCGCCCACGTCGATGCCGCGCGTGGGCTCGTCGAAGAAGAGGATGTCGCAATCGCGCAGCAGCCATTTCGCGATCACCACCTTCTGCTGGTTGCCGCCCGACAGCAGCTTGACCGGCTGCGTGACCGACGGCGTACGGATGCCCAGCCGGCGCACGTAGCCCTCGGCCGTGCGGGCGATGGCCGGCGCGTCGATGAACACGCCCAGGCGCAGCAGGCGCGACAGCGAGGTCATCGCGATGTTGGCCTGCACGTCCATGGCCGTGGCCAGGCCGAACTGCTTGCGGTCCTCGGACAGGTAGCCGATGCCGTGCGCGACCGCATCCTGCGGCGTGCGGATGCGCACGGCCCGGCCGTGCACCCGGATCTCGCCGCCGTCGATCGGGTCGGCGCCGAACACGGCGCGCGCGACCTCGGTGCGGCCCGCGCCCATCAGACCCGCGAAGCCGAGGATCTCGCCCTTGCGCACGCGAAAGCTCACGTCGCGGATGGCCCTGCCGCGCTGCAGGTGGTGCACCTCGAGGGCGACCTCGGCGAGCGCGGTGTCGGGCGGCGCCCGGCGCAGGTTGTCCTCCAGCGCGCGGCCCACCATCATGTGGATGATCCCGGCGACGTCGGTGTCGCGCATGGCCACGGTGGCGATCGTGCGGCCGTCGCGCATCACCGTGACGCGGTCGGCGATCTGCTGCAGCTCGTCCATCCGGTGCGAGATGTAGACGATGCCCACGCCTTCCTCGCGCAGCTGGCGCACCACGCGGAACAGGTCGGCGACCTCCTGCGCGTTGAGCGCCGCGGTGGGCTCGTCCATGATCAGCACCTTCGAGTCGAAGGACAAGGCCTTGGCGATCTCCACCATCTGCTGGCGCGCCACCGTGAGGTCGGCGACGAGCGTGCGCGGGTCGAGGTCGAGGTTCAGGCGCGCGAACAGGCGGCGCGCGTCGGCGTTGAGTCGATCCTCGTCGAGGAACAGGCCCAGGCCGCGGCGCGGCTCGCGGCCGATGAAGATGTTCTGCGCGACGCTCAGGTGGCGCATCAGGTTGAGCTCCTGGTGCACGATGCCGATGCCGAGCGCCTGCGCGTCGCGCGGGCCGGCGATCTCGGCGGGGCGGCCTTCGATCTCGATCTCGCCCGCGTCGCGCGCGTGGATGCCGGCCAGTATCTTCATCAGCGTGGACTTGCCCGCGCCGTTCTCGCCCATCAGCGCGTGCACCTCGCCGGCGCGCAGCTCGAACGAGACCTGGTCCAAGGCCTGCACGCCCGTGAAGCTCTTGCACAGGCCGCGGATGGCAACGAGGGTGTCCATGGCGTGGCGTTCAGGCGAGCCCGTAGAAGCGCTGCGCCGTGCCGTGCAGCACCTGCGCGCGGGCACCGGCCGACAGCGGCGCCAGCAGCGCGTCGCTCACGGCGACCCAGTCGGCATAGCGTCCGGCGAGCGTGAGCACGGGCCAGTCGCTGCCCCACATCAGGCGCTCCGGGCCGAACCATCCGAGCAGCGCGTCGACCACGGGGCGCAGGCGCGCCGCGGCGCTTTCAGGCGTGACGAGATCCGACGGCGCGAGTTCGGTGAGCAGGCCGGACAGCTTGCACCACACCTGCGGCGCGGCGGCGAGCGCGGCCATGTCGTGGCGCCAGGCCTGCATGGGCGCGTCGTTCCACGCGGATGCGAGCGGCGGCTTGGCGCCATGATCCACCACGATGGGCAGCTCCGCGTGCGCGCGGGCGAAGCGCGCGAGCGGCGCGAGCTGGCGCGGCTTCACGAGGGCGTCGAGGCGCAGGCCCAGGCGCCGCAGCGCGCGCAGCGCGTCGGGCCGGGGCGCGGTGACGATCCAGTCGTCTGCGGCCAGGTCCTGCAGCATGGGGCGCACGCCCTTGAGCCGGCCGTCCTCGGCCAGGCGAGCCAGTTGCGATGCGGCGCCCGCATCGGCCAGGTCGACCCAGCCGACGACGCCGCCGATGACCGCGTGCGCCGAGGCCAGCGAGAGCATGAATTGCGTCTCCGCCACCGAGGGGGCTGCCTGCACGAGCACCGTGCGCGTGACCGCGTGCGCCTGCAACAGCGGGGCCAGGTCGTCGGGCAGGAAGTCGCGCACCAGCGGGGCGAGATCGGCGTCGTCCGCGCGCAGCCATCCGTAGTCGCCGCGGGCGAGCTGCCAGAAATGCTGGTGGGCGTCGATGCGCATCAGATCGTCACGCCGCCATCGACGAGCACCGCCTGGCCGGACACGAAGCGCGATTCGTCGCTGAGCAGGTAGACGACCTGCGGCGTGATGTCGTCCACCGTGGCCAGCCGGCCCATGGGCTGGCGCGCGATGAAGGCCTTCTCGGCGGCCGCCGGGTCGGCCGCGGACGCGATGCGGCCGCGCAGGGAGGGCGTGTCGACCGTGCCGGGGCACAGCGCGTTGCAGCGCAGGCCGCGCGTGACGTAGTCGGCCGCGATCGCCTTGGTCATGCCGATCACGGCGGCCTTGGTCGCGCCATAGGCGAAGCGGTTGGGGAAGCCCTTGACCGACGACGCCATCGAGGCCATGTTGAGGATGGCGGCCGTGCCGCCGCCGCGATCCAGCTTCTCGAGCATCGCGGGCAGCACGGCGCGGGTGACGCGGTACGCGCCCTTCACGTTCAGGTCGAAGCTGAAGTCCCACGCCGCGTCGTCGCACTGCAGGATGGTGCCCTCGTGGACGAAGCCGGCGCAGTTGAACAGGCCGTCGAGCGTCGGCAGTTGCGCGGCGAGCGCCTGTACCGCGGCGGCGTCGCGCACGTCCAGCACGTGGGTGCGCAGCGACGGTGCTTCGCGGGCCAGCGATTCGAGCAGCTCGGCGCGCAGGTCGGTGGCGATCACGTCGGCGCCTTCGCGCGCGCAGGCGATGGCGCTGGCGCGGCCGATGCCCTGGCCGGCAGCCGTCACGAGGATCGTCTTGCCCTGAAGTCGCATGCTTGTCTCCATGTTTATTGGTGAATCTATTGTTCACTGATAGACTTTAGTCTAGCCCTCGACGGGTGCTTGACCCTTGGGGATTGCCCTAGTCAGGGACACCCGCACGAAAGACCCATGACCGAATCGACCGACCGCTACCGCGCGCCCGCACTCGACAAGGGCCTCGACATCCTGGAGCTCCTGGCCGAGCAGCCGCAGGGCCTGACGCGGGGCGAGATCGTCAAGGCGATGGGCCGCAGTCCCAGCGAGATATACCGGATGCTCGAGCGCCTCGTCGCGCGCCATTTCGTCACGCGTTCGCTGGAGGGCGACCGCTACGCGCTGAGCCTGAAGCTGTTCGTGCTGAGCCATCGCCATCCGCCGATCCAGCGCCTGGTCTCGCATGCGTTGCCGGCGATGGATCGCTTCGCCAAGGCGGCGGAGCAGTCGTGCCACCTGGGCGTGTACGACCGCGGCAACATCGTGGTCGTGGGGCAGGTGCACGGCCCGAACAACTGGGGCATGTCGCTGCGCCTGGGGGTGAAGGTGAACCTGGTCGACACCGGCTCGGGCCACGCGCTGCTGGCCTTCCAGTCGGCCGCGCGGCGCGCGGAGATGCTGGGCGAACACGAGGTGCTGGAAGGCGAGGTGGTGTTGCCGGAGCTCGAACTCGAGCGCCTGCTCGCCATCGTGCGCAAACAGGGCTGGTGGCAGGGCGACAGCCAGCAGGCGCACGGCGTCACCGACATCTCCATGCCCATCCTCGGCCCGCAGGGCGACGCGATGGCGGTGCTGACGTGCCCCTTCATCCGGCGCATCGACCGCCACGTCGGCGCCTCCGTGGAGGAGGCACGGGCGCTCTTGCAGAAGGCGGCGGAGCAACTGGCGCTGGCATAGCCGTCCACGGCGACGGCAACACTGCGCAACGCTGGCGGCTCGATCCTGGCCTAACATCGGCGGGTGAGCCAGACCGCCTATGAACGTCATCTCGACCGCGCGCATGCGTTGCTGACGCGCCGCGTGCGCAGCGGCGTCGCCGGTCTCGCCGGCGAGATCGCCAGCGCGCCGGTGACCAACGCCGCGATGCGCGCCGTGCGTGGCGAGGTCGCCACCGCGCTGTCGCGCCATCACGCCCACTTCGCGGCCGGCTTCGCCGAGGCGCTGAAGCAGGCCTTCACCGAGTTCATCCAGCCGCCGGCGCCCAGGCCGGCGGGCCAGTGGCTGGATCTCGGGGCGTTCGAACTCATGGACGAATCGCGCGTGCAAGAGGAGATCGAGGTGGCGCAGGTGGTGCGCCTCCTCGACGAGGACTGCGGCGTCGAGCTGCGCCGCCTGATCAAGTTCGAGGCGGCCTTGCGGCGCCACGAGGGCGTGCGCGTGTCGGCGTCGCCCGTCGGGCCGCCCTGCCTGGCGCGCGCGTCGTGGACGGCCTCCGAAGGCATGGGCCTGAACCCCGCGGCCCGGGCCGAGCTGGTGCGCAGCGTCGCGCGCTGGCTGGCGCCACGCCTGAGCGAGCTCTACGCCGCGGTGCGCCAGGCCGGCTTCGCCGACGCGTCGCACCTGGAAGCCGCCGACCGCACGGCCGAAGGCGGTGACGAGCCACTCGCCGCGACGCCGCCCACCGGCTTCGACGTCACGCGCCCGGGCGCGCTGTTCGAGCTGATGGACCTCGACGACCAGCGTCCCGTGTTCGCCGCGTCCACCGCACACGCGCCGATGGAGCGCATCGCCGACACGCTGCCGATGCCGCTGGACGGCGACGATGGCCGCATCCCCGACCTGATCCACAGCCACCGCGAGGAGCTCGCCGCGCTGCGCGACGCGAGCAGCTCGCGCCTGGCGGTGGCGCTCATCGGCCACCTGTTCGACCAGATCGTGGCCGACCCCGCGTTGTCGGGCGCCGCGCGCGCCTGGATCGCCCGCGTGCAGCCGCTGGTGGTGCAGCTGGCGACGCACGACGCCACGCTGCTGCAGTCGCATCGCCATCCGGTGTGGACGCTGGTCAATCGCGTCGCCACCTACATGAACGCGGACAAGGGCCCGCCGAGCGCCGAGTTCCAGCAGTGGCTCGCCGAAGCCCTGGCGCAGCTGACGGCGGATCCGTCCACGGCGTCGTTCGAGGCGGCCGTCGACGGCCTGTCGCAGTGGCAGCGCAAGCAGGCGCAGCGCCGGCTGACCTCGGTGGAAGGCGCGCTGGACCTGCTGCGCCGCAACGCCTCCCTGGAGGAGCTGGTGGCGCAGGCCAAGGCGCGCCTGCAGCGCAAGCTGGACTCCGCCCATGCGCCGTCGCCCACCCGGCGCTTCATCCTCACGCTGTGGTCGCTGGTGGTGGCGCAGGAATGGACGACGCTGGCGCCCGAGCAGCGCCGCAACTCGCCTGCGATGGACACCGCCATCGACGTGATCTGGTCCACCGACAAGGCCCGCTCGCGCGCCGACGCGGCGACCCTGGTGGCGATGATTCCCGAGCTGGTCGAGCGCGTGACGGCCGGCATGGCCACGGTCAAGTTGTCCGGCGCGATGAGGAACGCCTGGCTCGAGCAGATCGCGGCCATCCACCTGCACGCGATGCGGCGCCCGGCGGGCGAGGAGGCGGTCGCGGGGCCGATCACCGTGGACCTGGAGCTCGACGACGAGTTGCCGCCACCCGCGCCCGCGAGCCCGCCGCCGGACGCGTCGTCGCCGGTGGCCCGCCTGCAGGTCGGCGACCACGTCACGCTGCAACTGCATGGCGACTGGACGGATCTGCAGCTGCTCTGGATGAGCGACAACGGCTACTTCCTGCTATTCGCCGGGGCCGGCGACGCCACGCACAGCTTCACGCGCAAGGCGCTCGAGAAGATGTTCGCGCAGGACCTGCTGCGCACGGCCGACGCCAGCTCGGCGCTGCAGCGCGCGAGCGACGAGCTGATTCGGCGCCGGAACTGATTCCGGCACGCGCGGCGCGGCTGTCGCCGCCGCGTCATCGACATGTCATGACCCGTTCACGCGCAGGCCCGAGGCTCGCGGCTGTCTCCACGCTGAACATGAGCATGCCCGCCTCCTTCCTGTTGCTGCTCGCGGCCCAGTTCATGTCGGCCCTGGCGGACAACGCATTGCTGATCGTCGCCATCGACCTGTTGCAGCAGCGCGCCATGCCCGCGTGGCTCGCGCCCATGCTCAAGGTGGCCTTCATCGCGGCCTACGTGGTGCTGGCGCCGTTCGTCGGCCCGCTGGCCGATGCGCTCCCCAAGGCGCGGCTGATGGCGTGGATGAACGCCGTCAAGTTTGTCGGCGTGCTCGCGCTGGTGGCCGGCGTCCCACCCGTGGCGGCGTTCCTGGTGGTGGGCCTGGGCGCCGCGGCCTACGCGCCGGCCAAGTACGGCCTGGCCACCGAGCTCGTGCGGCCCGACCAGCTGGTGGCGGCCAACGCCTGGATCGAGACCGCCGCGGTCTGCGCCGTGCTGCTGGGCACCGGGCTCGGCGGCTTCCTCGTGAGCCCGTGGCTGTCGCTCCACGCCGTCTCCGGTGCGTTCGGTCCGCCGTTGCAGTCGCTGCTGATCCTGCTGGGCGTGTACCTGCTGGCCGGCGTGCTCAACCTCGGCGTGCCCGACAGCGGCGTGCGCCACGACATCGGCTCGCTGCATCCGCGCGCGATGCTGCGCGACTTCGTGCGCTCGAACCGCCGGCTGTGGCGCGATCCCGACGGCGGCCTGTCGCTGGCCGTCACCACGCTCTTCTGGGGCGTGGGCGCCACGCTGCAGTTCGCGCTGCTGCGCTGGGCGCGCGAGTGCATGCACCTGGGCCTGGATCGTGCGGCGTTCGTGCAGGCCGCCGTGGCGGTGGGCGTCATCGTCGGCGCGGTGGCGGCCGGGCGCTGGGTGGCGCTGGTGCACGCGAAGCGCATGCTGCTCGCGGGCGTGCTGTTCGGCGTGCTGATGATCGCGGTGCCGTTCATCGCGCGGCTGGAGCTGGCGGTGGCCGTGCTGGTGGTCGTGGGCGTCGTGGGCGGGCTGATGGTGGTGCCGCTGAACGCGCTGCTGCAGGATCGCGGCAACGCGTTGCTCAGCCCGGGCCGCTCGATCGCGGTGCAGGGCGGCAACGAGAACGCCGGCGTGCTCGTGTGCCTCGGGGTCTATGGCGCGCTGGTGGCGCTGGCCGTGCCGCTGCCGGTGCTGATGGCGGGCCTGGGCGTGTGCGTGGCGGTCGCGCTGTCCGCGCTGATGCTGCGCCAGCGGTTTTTCCAACGTTCACGCGAACGCCAGGCGGTCGTTCAGACCGACGAGTGGCGCGCCGCGGCGAACGCGTAGTCGGACGCGGGCTCCACGCGGCGCATCACCGCGGCCATCACGCCCTCCACCTGCGCGGCGATGCTGTCCCAGTCGAGCGGCAGCACGCTGGCACGGGCGCGGGCGCCCAGCGCGCGGCAGTTCAGCAGGTCGGCAGCGGTGCGCACGGCCGTGGTCACGAACGCGGCGTCGTCCTCGAAGGCCACCAGGGCGCCGTTCTCGCCGTGGCGGATCAGGCGGCCGGCGGCGGCGTAGTCGAAGGCCACGACGGCCAGGCCGCTGGCCATCGCCTCGGTGGTGACGTTGCCGAAGGTCTCGGTGGCGCTGGGAAACAGGAACAGGTCGGCCGAGGCGTAGTGCGCCGCGAGGTCGGCGCCGCCGCGCTGGCCCGCGAAGACCGCGTCGGGGCAGCGCAGCTCCAGTTCCTTGCGCAGCGGGCCATCGCCCACCAGCACGAGGCGCGCGCGCGGCTGCTGGCGGCGGATCGCCTCGAATGCGGCCACCAGCGTCATCAGGTTCTTCTCGGGCGCCAGGCGGCCCACGCAGGTGACGACGAGGTCATCGGGCCCGGCGCCCCACTGCGCGCGCAACGCGCCGCTGCGATGCGCGGCGTCGAAGCGGCGCACGTCCACGCCGCGCGCCACCTGCACCAGGTCGTTGAACCCTTCGGCCTGCAGCTCGTCGAACAGCGCCTGCGAGGGCACCATCGTGCACTGCGTCGCGTTGTGGAAGCGGCGCAGCCAGGCCATGATGGGCCGGCGCAGGAAGCCGATCCCGTAGTGCTTGCTGTAGGCGTGGAAGTTGGTGCGGAAATCGGAGCACACCGGCAGGCCCAGCGCCTTGGCGGCCAGCAGCGCGGAGCGGCCCAGCGGGCCCTCGGTGGCGATGTGCACCACGTCGGGACGCTGCGCGCGCCACAGCCGCACCAGCGTTCCCTTGCACGGCAGGCCCATGCGCAGGCCGGCGTAGTTGGGAATGGGCACGCCGCGCACGAGGACGTCGCCGCGGGCGTCGCCGCTGGCCGTCGGCGCGTCGTCGACGGCCTGGCGCGGCCGCACCACCTGCACCGTGTGGTGGCGCTCGCGCAGGCTCTGCACGAGGCAGGCGATGGTCATCGCCACGCCGTTGACCTCGGGCGGATAGGTCTCCGTCACGCAGGCGATTCGCAGGGGTCTCTGGCCGATGTCTGTTCTCACGGAAGGCGCCTCCGAATCGTTGCGGTCGCGGCCGATGATGACCAGCGCTCGCAACAGATCGATGACAGTTCCGCGTCAATTCATGGCATTGGCCGACACGGCCCTTTCATATTTGGACGTCACCATCCTGTCACGCCGGGCCGGCGATCGCCGCCGGCGAACTCCTGAGAGGATCTTCGTGAACACCTTCATGCAAACCCTGCGCACGCTGCGGTGGGACGACCACCGCTTCTATCACCACAGCACGATCAACCAGAGCCTGCACTTCGTCAGCGCGGTCACGTTCTGCATCGCCTACGCGCTGCTGTTCGTCGATCCGGCGATCGCCGCCATCCTCGCGTGGACCGTCTCGATGACGACGCGCCAGGCCGGCCACTTCTTCTTCGAGCCGCGCGGCTACGACGCGGTCAACCAGGTCTCCGACGAGTACAAGGAGGCGGTCAAGGCCGGCTACAACATCCGCCGCAAGATCGTGCTGATGGGCATCTGGGTGGCGATTCCCGCCGCGCTCTGGTTCGCGCCGTCGCTCGGCGGCCTGATCCAGCCGCACACGGACCTGCGCGGATTCGTGCACGACGTCGGCATCGCCTGGCTGTCGCTGGGCGTCGCCGGCCTGGTCCTGCGCGTGATCCAGCTGTGCATCACGCGCAACGCGACGGAAGGCCTGGCCTGGGGCTTCAAGATCCTCACCGACCCGTTCATGGACATCGCGCTGTACCACAAGGCCCCGCTCAAGCTGATGCGCGGCCAGATGATCTCGTCGGTGTCGTCGCCCGACGCGACGGCGCACTGAGAACCCCGAGAGCCCGCCCGGCGCGCCCGTTCGGAAACGACTCATGGAACCCACCACCTTCGCCCTCTCCGCGTTGATGCTCGCCGCGCTGGCCGTCATGGCCCCACGCGCCAAGCGTCGTCTCGAACTCTCGCGTGCCAAGCACGCCTCGTTGACGGGCCACTCGAGGATGGCCAAGCGCGTCGCAGGCCTGCTGCCCGGCTACGCCTACGACGAGGCGCGCTTCTTCGGCTCGGACGGTGCCCCGGCGGACTTCCAGCGTCGGCGCCGCGCCGGCTTCGAGAGGCTGGCCGCGCTGTACCGCGAGCGCTTTCCGAAGAGCGCCGCGCTGACCGCCCAGGCCAGCACAGGCATCTCCGACCTGCAGTTCACCGGCAGCTACCGCGTGCCGTTCCAGTACAGCCCCTACCTGCGCCAGCACCTGAAGACGGGCAGCTTCCTGCAGTCGTCCAGCGGCGTCAGCGTGCAGGATCTCGACGGCAACATCTTCCACGACCTCACCGGCTCCTACGGCGTCAACCTGTTCGGCGTCGACTTCTACAAGGAATGCATCGCCGAAGGCGCCCGCCGCGTCGCCGACCTCGGCCCGGTGCTGGGCGCCTACCACCCCGTGCTGCTCGACAACGTGCGCCAGCTGCAGCGCATCTCGGGCCTGGACGAAGTCTCGTTCCACATGTCGGGCACCGAGGCCGTGATGCAGGCCGTGCGCCTGGCGCGCTATCACACGAAGAAGAAGTACCTGGTGCGCTTCTGCGGCGCGTACCACGGCTGGTGGGAGGACGTGCAGCCAGGCCCCGGCAATCCGCTGCCACCGCGCGAGACGTACACGCTGGAGGAGATGAAGGCCGAGACGCTGAAGGTGCTGCGCACGCGCAAGGACATCGCCTGCGTGCTGGTCAACCCGCTGCAGGCGCTGCACCCGAACGCCGCGGCGCCGGGCGACTCGTCGCTGGTGGACAGCACGCGTCGCGCGAAGTTCGACCGCGCGGCCTACACCGAGTGGCTGCAAGCCTTGCGCGAGGTCTGCACGGCCCGCGGCATCGTGCTCATCTTCGACGAGATCTTCATCGGCTTCCGCCTCGCCCCGGGTGGTGCGCAGGAGTACTTCGGCATCCAGGCCGACATGGTCACCTACGGCAAGTCGCTGGGCGGCGGCCTGCCGGTGGGCGTGGTGTGCGGCAAGCGCGAGCTGATGAAGCGCTTCCGCGAGGATCGCCCCGCCGACCTCTGCTTCGCCCGCGGCACCTTCAACTCCCACCCCTACGTGATGGGCGCGATGAACGTGTTCCTCGAGCGCCTGGAAAGCCCCGCCGTGAAGGCCCTGTACGACGGCGTGGACGAGCGCTGGAACGCGCGCGCCGCCCGCTTCAACGCCCGCCTGGCCGAGGCCGGCCTGCCGGTGCGCGTGGCCAACCTGCAGTCGATCTGGACGGTGCTGTACGAGCAGCCCTCGCGCTACAACTGGATGCTGCAGTTCTACCTGCGCGCGCAAGGCCTGGCGCTGAGCTGGGTGGGCACGGGCCGCCTGATCTTCAGCCTGAACTACGACGACGCGGACTTCGACGCCGTGACAGCCCGCTTCGTCGCCGCCGCCGCAGAGATGCAGGCGGACGGCTGGTGGTGGAACGATCCCGCGCAAAGCAACCGCACCATCCGGCGCGGCCTGTTGCGGGAAATGCTGCGTGAGCGGTTCAGCAGCTGAGGACCGCATCGAAAGCCCATGAAAAAACATTTCCGACGCCTGCTCGCGCAGGAGGACCTGAACTTCCTGCTCACCAATCGCGTGCCGCGCATCGCGCTCACGCACTTCATGGGCAGGTTCAGCAAGATCCGCAACCCGATCGTCAGCAAGGCGTCGATCGGCCTGTGGAAGCTGTTCACCGACCTGGATCTCAGCGACGCCCGCACCCGCAAGTTCCGCTCCATGCACGACTGCTTCACGCGCGAGCTGATGCCCGGCGCGCGCGTGGTCGACGCCGATCCCGCGGTGCTGACCTCGCCCTGCGACGCGATCGTCGGCGCCTGCGGCCAGGTGTCCGGCACCACCGTGTTCCAGGCCAAGGGCTTTCCGTACCGCATGGAGGAGCTGTTCGGCCCGGGCACCGACACGGCGCCGTTCCGCGACGGCCGCTTCATCACGCTGCGGCTCACTTCTGCGATGTACCACCGCTTCCACGCGCCGCACGACTGCGACGTGAGCCACGTCAGCTACCTCAGCGGCGACACCTGGAACGTGAACCCGATCGCGTTGCAGCGCGTGGAAAGGCTGTTCTGCCGCAACGAGCGCGCGGTGCTCAGCGCGCGCCTGCGCCGCGGCAATCACCCGATCGCCATCGTGCCGGTGGCCGCCATCCTCGTGGCCAGCATCCGGCTGCGCTTCACCGACGTGCTGCTGCACCTGCGCTACCGAGGTCCCAACGAGATCCCGGTGGCGGCCCGGTTCGGCAAGGGCGAGGAGATGGGCGGCTTCCAGCACGGCTCCACCATCATCCTGTTCGTGCCGCCAGGCTTCGAGTTCGTCGATGGCATCGCGACCGGCACGCGCATCCGCATGGGGCAGGCGCTGATGCACCTGCCGCCGCAGGTGCCCGCGGATCGTCCCGCGCAGGCGCTGGAACAGGTGCCCGCCTGAAGTCGAAGGCAGCGGGTCAGGCGCGCGCGATGCGATGGCCGGCGACGGTCACGTGCTGCACGGCGATCGCGGTGACCTGCCTGTTGGCCTGCGCGGCCGCGGCGACGCGGTACTGGTGGCCGGCCAGTGCATTGGTGGCCAGGAACATCGTGCCCGCGAGCAAGGCGGCGAGGGCGGCAGTGGCGATCCGGGCGGCGAAGGTCTTGGTCATGGCGGGCTCCTGGGCGGGTGGGTTGCGTTGTTCGATGGATGGACTGTAGGCAGCGGGCCGATGCGCCGCGAGAGGCGTGCGACGACGCGCGCGCAGCGACGGACGAATTGCAAGCCGGGACGACGAACGGGAACGCGCCCCGCGCAATGGCGCATTTCGATGCCGGAATGCCGCCCGCGGTACCGCGATCGGGTTTGCGGCGGACACCGCGCTGGAGCCGGGGCGCACCCGGCGGCAGAATGGCGGCATGACCGATGCCCGCACCGTCCCCGAAGGCCTGTTCTCCCACGAAGAAGACGGCGTGTTGCGCTGCCAGTGGTGCCGCGCGAGCGCGCAATACCGGCGCTACCACGACGAGGAATGGGGCTTTCCCGTCACCGACGAGCGCCGGCTGTTCGAGAAGATCTGCCTGGAGGGTTTCCAGGCCGGCCTGAGCTGGCTCACCATCCTCAACAAGCGCGAGGCCTTCCGCAAGGGCTTCGCCAACTTCGAGGCCGACAAGATCGTGCGTTTCGGCGATGCCGACGTCGAGCGGCTGGTGGCCGACGCGGGCATCGTGCGCCACCGCGGCAAGATCGTGTCCACCATCAACAACGCCAGACGGGTGCTGCAACTGCGCGAGGAGTTCGGTTCGCTCGCGGCCTATGCATGGCGCTACGAGCCGGCAGTCGACACGCGGCCGCACAAGCCGCAGACGGGCGTGGTGCTGGGGCCATCGCACGAGGCCATTGCCATGTCCAAGGACCTGAAGAAGCGCGGCTGGAGCTTCGTCGGCCCCACCACGGTCTACGCGTTCATGCAGGCGATGGGCCTGGTCAACGACCACTACGAAGGCTGCCATGCGCGCGAGCTGGCGTTCAAGGCGCGCATGAAGCTGAAGAAGCCCGCCTGATCACTGGTGAACAGGCCTCGGGTGTCCGACGGGTCGCTTGCCAAGGGGTCTGTCTCCGCTTCGGATCGCGCGACCACGCTGGTGATGGCCGGGATGTGGAACGCGATTCGAGGCGGTGCCCGACGCCGCGTCGATCACGCCGCGGTGCACGATCGGGTCAGCATGACCGGAGCAGCCAGCGACTTGTCCGCCTTCAGCGCGATGCGGTCGCTGGCGCATTTCGAGCCCACCAAAGCGGACGTCCATGCCCGCGGTTGGAGCTTGCAACCTGCCGCCGGCGAGTCGGACCTCTGGAGCGACTGGTTTGCGGCGGGGCGGGCGGCTGTTCGCGACCCGTTGCAGACCTTCACATCGTCGGATTCGACGCCTGAAAGCCGCCGTTGGGGCGCATCGACTTCGAACGACAGTTCCCGACCCAAAGCGGGTGTAGACACCTTAGGATTGGGCACCCCATACCCGACATTCCGGGGGCGTTGGCACCGCTCCGCCGCGGGCTCGACTTGCCCTGTCCATACAGCGAGTAAGCCGACCGCAGCGCAGCTGGGAATCAGGGTGCAACAGTATCCGACCCTAACAGTGGCCTCAGTTCATCCCAGGATACGGTTACCGGGCGAGGGTTGCAGACATAGCATCCGCCGGCATAGGCACTAAAGTCGACGCTCAGTCCGCTGCTTGTCAAAAGCCAGCTTTCCGGGGTTGCCGCAGCATCAAGGATGAGTTCCCTTGCGTGGTCGTTCATCGGTATCCAGCCCTGGGCCCGGAGAGCGCGCCATAAAATAAGTTCGAGTTGCGACGTCCATTCCTGACCGGGCTTGAAGAGATCGGACGGCAATAGATCTCTTCGACTAGGCAGGAGAACCTGGTTGTCGGAACGGTATCCGAAAAATCCGTGCGGCGTTCCATGGCAATAGTGGCTTTCATGCCAGGCCAGGCCAGGCTGATGAAGCGTGGACTCGCCATGCCCAGCTCATAGTCGAGATCGTCGTCCGCGGGGCCTTCGCAACCGCCAGGAATCGGCAGTTGCTTCGCGACGTAATCGTTCCATACCTGTGTAGTCGCCGAATCAGGCGAATCGATCTGCGGATAGGCAAGGTGCTCGTACTGGAAACCGGTTCGACTACCGGTGTTGTCTTCGTTGTCTTGCGACGCTGCAAAGACGTCGACGCGGATGAAGGTGTAAGGACCCCGTGTCGTCCTCGCGGAGGCGAGTTGCTCTAGCCGCGCGTCATATTCGCGCTGCAGGCATTGCACGACGATCTCAGTGTCGGTCGTGGCAGTGCGTCGTGGGACTGGACAGACCGTTTCGAGAAAGTGCAACCAGCTGCGCTGGGACGTTTGCAGAAGTTTCTCGCCGCGGGGGCTGAGTCCGGCCAGAGTACCCAGGTACGCCCGGCCCAACTGCTCATCGACGTGCGACAAAGCCTGATCGCTACAGATCAACCGCTCGCGCGCCGTGCTCGATACGCTGCAGTCGAAGCTGGCAGCGAATGAAGAGGAGTGCAGAAAGAAGGCCGCAAGCAGCAGTGCAACTTCTTTCGGGCGAAATATCTTCAACATGTCATCTCATACGTTGGCAAAGTTCGCGTCGTGCCGAAGACTCGGCGACGAACATGCTGACCTTACCAACTTTGTGCCTGACCGCGCGGCAACTTCGTTCACGCGGCGAGGAGCTTTTCCTCCTCGGTGACGCCGTGCCGAATGCCGACACTGCCGGCGTGCGCCCATGGCCGACACTTGACCCATTCCTCTACGCGACGTTGAACGCGCGACGCGTCTCATCTGAAGTCGCGACAGCCCCTGGATCCTTGAGCGCAAGCTTCATCGCGTCCACTGAGATCGATGTCGTGGGAGATCGGTAGATCGACAGAAGCTGCTCGGGGTTGCTCATGGCGCGAAACCAGAGGGTCCCGGCCGTCTCGACGGTCTGTGCCATAGCCTCTGCGCAGGCCGCGATCGTTTCAACGTCCGACCGGTAGTTGAACCTGATTCGGGCACTTGGCTGGCTCGCGCCTGGCGTACCGTCAAACGCGGGTCCGTTAAGGGCTTGCGCCACATACTGATCGAAACGGATGCGGACGCCCAAGTGCAGTCTGAACCGAGGGCCGAAGGTGTACTTGTGGACATGCACGAACTCAAGCACGACTTTGCCAGGGCGTACAAAGAACGTCGGCTTCGTGCGTTCGAATCCGAGGGGCTGCAGCTTCTTCGCTAGCAGCCTCAGCACCTTCTGCGCATCTCTACCCTCCTGCTTCTTCTCAGGTGAGCCAGGAAGCGCCAAAGGATCCATCTCGTCAATCAATGGGTTCACCGTGGGTTAGAACTCGGGCGCACAGCCTACCTCGAAGCCGACAGTCCTGGATGGCCGCTGACGGCCGGACAGGGACAATCGATGTGACGCAGGCATCATCCAAGCGCGATGCGGTATCGCAGGCCGTCGGCGCCGCCGAACTGCACGGGCTTCACAAATCGCTCATGCAAAACGCCACCATTGGACTCGATGACGCGTTGCGACGCAAAGTTTGTCGGGTCCGTCGTGATCTCAACGTAGGTCAAGCCCTCGGCACGAGCGTCCGGCAGGAGTTGCTGAAGGGCACGGGTCGCATATCCACGTCGTTGCTTCCACGGAACGACGGCGTAGCCGATATGCCCGAGACAGTGCGGCGGCAGGTCAGTCGTTCCGTGCTGCCACCTGAGGCTGATGACGCCGCAGAACTCGCCGTCCCACAGCCATCGCCGATAGCCTGGCAGCCGAGCGACGGTGGAACCGTCCGGCAGCGTGATTTGCGCACCGGTTGCCTCGCGGTCGACCGTGCTGGCCAAGTAACCGTCTGCGTCCAGCAGGATGGAGGCAAGTTCTTCCTCAACCCTCGCACGCCCTCGGGCGCTGTCGGGCGACCATCCTTGCTCAAGCGCCCCAACGTAGCTCGGTAGAAACTCCTTGGATGGCCAAACAAGTTGCACGTCTCGTCCTGTTCTCTCGAAGGCGGCGCAATGCCGGCAGCTTACCTCGAAGCCGACATACGCGACCGACCGGAGGTAGCCGGGACCACCGGTCGTGAGCCCGCGGCAGGCTCCTCCGAAGCTGACCACGGTAACCGTCCGGCCCTGGCCGAACGCTGAAGTTGAGGGCTCTCCTATGGTAGACCCTCAATTGCGACCGCGCGCTCGTTGATTTGCTCGTCCCGAGTTACAAGGAACATGGTCGGCGTTCCGGCGCCAAGCACATGCAACGGTTGGAAGCGCGTCACTTGCTCCCAGAACTCGTTGGCTTCCAAGCAGGTTGGATCCACGGGCGAGAAGCCGAACCGGTTGACAAACGCTTTGTGATGTTCGCGAGGCACATCGCCGTCATATACGTACCACTCGTCAAAGCCAACCGCTGGAACGTCTGAGGAGGCCTGAACCGGAGGGCTAACGGCTTGGTTTCCTTGCACTGACCAGCCGCGCTCGAGTTCGTCCTGTGTCGGACTAAATTGACCGCTGTCGAAGGAAGCAATCAGGACGCGTCGCCCTACGACAGTCTCAGGAACATGTGGCAGTAGGTCGTCCAAGGACGGGTCAAAACCGTCCGCCCAGGTAACCCAATAACCCGCCTGCTTTCCCGTCTTGATCATCTGCCTGCCTTGCGTGTATCACCTACGCCGCACGATGCCAGATGCCTGGTGGCAGCCGTCACACCCGAAGCAGCGTCTTGCGCATGTTGCCCGAAAGCAGTCGGTCACGACTGTCCGCTGCTGGCCGACAAGTGCTTCCTACCATCGCACTCAGTCCTCGTCTCTCAACAAGTCCTGCAGCCGCCGCGGATAGTGATTGAGGAAATCCTTGGTGATCGCGAAATGCTCGGTATCCTCATAGGCGATCTCGCTGACACCAGCGGCATCGAACAGGACGATCTTAGAGTCAGGGTAGGAAAGCAGGATCGGCGAATGTGTCGCAATGACGAATTGGGAACCGTCCTTGACCAGTTCGTCGATAACGCGCAGTGCGGCAAGCTGGCGGCTTGGTGAGAGTGCAGCCTCCGGTTCGTCGAGCAGGTAGAGCCCTTTGCCACGCAACTTCTCCGCCAGGACTTGCATGAACGCCTCGCCGTGCGACTGGCGATGCAGCGACGGGTCGTCAGACCCGATTGCGTCCATGTAGGTCGCGACATTGAACAGGCTCTCGGCACGCAGGAAGTACGCGTCCTTTGGAAAGGGGACTCCACGCGCCACCCGGATCATTTCGTGCAGCGGTGAGACAGAGCCGACGGTTTCGACGCGCGCATGTCGAGTGCCACCCTCGGACGAAAAGCCGAGCGCGATCGCGAGGGCTTCGAGCACCGTCGACTTGCCCGCACCGTTCTCGCCGACGAAGAACGTGACGTTGGGATGGAAGTCGATCTGCTCCAGATCTCTGACGGCAGGAATGCAGAGCGGGTAGGCGTCGAAATCGAGTGCCGCGTTCGGCAGGAATCGGGCACCGATGAGGTGTGGGCTCGAGCGGCGAGGCATGTCGGGCGTCAGTCTTGGAGGCAGAGGTTGCTGCGATGGTACCCGCGCAGGTCGGCACCGCCGATCCCTCGCACGGAAGCGGTCCTCGGTGAACGCCGATAGCTCACCCTCGTCAGAGAGTGCCGTACGTCGTCTCAATTGTGCAGCGCATGCCAGGTCGCGCTGCGTAGTTCCGGCATTGAGCTTGAATGCCGTCGACTTGGGCTTCCGTGAGCGCTCCAGTGCGCGTCGTCGAAACCGAATATGTAGTGCGAGCGTCGACCTTGGCCGCGGCGGCAAGGGCAGCGTCCGTCGTGGTGATGGCCAGAGCGACCGCCTGTCCCTGACCAGCAAGTTGTAGCGATATCGCGTGCACCGCTTCCTTGTCGTGTGCCGTCACGGTCATCTTGATCGTTGCGGCGGCGACACCCTGAGCATGGGCCGTCGAGCAAATGGTAGGTCCGGCGAACACGGCCGCGAGGCAAAGGGCGAGAGGTGGGCGCATCGAGGTACAAAACATTGAAGACATAAGCCGTACTGTATCGTCGACGCCGAGGACTGCTCGCGATTCAGTGGAGATCCAGAAACCGGTCGTTCGCGACCGGCAGCAATTGGCCGACTCGAGAACTAGCCAAGATTCTTGCTTGGCAGCCTCTCAGCCAACGAAGCGATGAGATCGGCGATGGAGTCGCGCAGGCCCGGCAGGTAGCTCTGATCGATCTCGAAGCCGCCCGACAGCACGGTTGGGGTTCCGGTAGGCCGTTCGCTCTCGAGGGCATACGTTCCCTCGATGCCGCCGAGGGACTGCATGTTCAACTCAACCTTTATGTCAGGCTCGGCGCTCGCAAGGGTCGCTGTGAGCGCCTGGCCTGCAGATGAGTGCATGACCTCGATCTCATCGCGGAACCGAACGAGGTCACCGAGCTGAAGCCAAGCCTCGAAGTCGCCACGGAAGCCGTTGGTCTCGGCAAGCACCTGCACCCGTACCCAATCTTCGTCGTCGACAGCTCGTCGAGGGCGGAGCTCGATGGTCAAGGTTGCTGCGGATAGCTTCATGGGGCTGTTCAGTACGAGCGCTGCAAGCGCCGCAGCCAAGGCGCTAGCCTACCCGATAGCGGCCGTTGGCGACTGGCAGGTCATGGCCGACATTTGCCGCACACGTAGCAGGGCTCACGGTAAATCGCACGGCAGCTCACCGAGCTTGCGCTGTGCGAGCGGTCCTGGT